>SAMEA3663299__coassemble_226_pt1 | contig 31138 bp, 29 predicted proteins | sample SAMEA3663299__metabat2_low_PE_032 | metagenome-assembled genome bin SAMEA3663299 (sample SAMEA3663299) | pig gut metagenome | biome: pig gut; feature: pig-associated habitat; material: faeces | place: China | collected 2013
ATCGGCGGGCGACATCTACATCAACGAGCCCGTCGAGACGGACAAGGACGGCAATACTATGACGCTCATCGACATCATCGACGACGGCGTGGACATACACGAGCAGGTGGAGCTGACGATACGCTCGAAGCAGCTGTACCGCTTTCTTGCGAGCTGTCTTGACGAGCGCGAGACGGAGCTCATCGTCTACCGCTACGGGCTGTACGGCGGAGCTCCTCACACGCAGAACGAGACAGCGGAAAAGCTCGGGATATCGCGTTCCTACGTGTCGCGGATAGAGAAGCGCGCGATACAGAAGCTGAAAAAGATGTACGACACCTCTCCCCTGACCTGACGCAAAAAGCCCGCTGAAAAACTCAGCGGGCGCATTGTTCATATGGGATAAGTTTATCTTCTGCCGCGCAGCTCACGGAGCTTAGCAGTCCTGTCCTCAGCCTGCATGAGAGCAGTACCGACAACAGCGGCGTCGATTCCCGCATCACGGAGGCGTCTGATATCATCAGCGGTCGCAATACCGCCCTCAGCCACGTATATGACGTCGCTCGGGACAGTATTTCTCAGGCGGAAGCACCTGTCGGGGTCTACGGAGCAATCGCGCAGGTCACGGTTATCGACGGTGATAATGCGGGCACCCGCAGCGAGAGCTCGCTTGACGTCATCCTCGGAGCAAACCTCGACAAACGCCGAGATACCGAGAGAATCGCAAATTTTAATATAGTCGCGGAGCTCGTCGTCGGTATTCAGCGCAGCAATGAGCAGCACCGCCTTGGCGCCCATAATTTTCGCCTCATATATCATATACTCGTCGATGACGGCTTCCTTGCGCAGACACGGAACAGATACCTCGTTCACTATCAGCCGCAGGTGGTCGCGGCAGCCGAGGAAATACTTCGGCTCGGTCACGACGGAGAGGCAGTCCGCGCCCGCAGTTTCGAGCTCTGCGGCGGCCTCGAGAAAATGCGTGTCCTGAGTGAGAACGCCTTTTATCGGCATAGCCTTCTTGCACTCGGCGATAATGGAGACTCCGTTCTTCGAGAGTGCTATCTCGAAATCGAAGGTATCGTCCTGCATGGAGAGAGCCATATACTTCATCTCGTCGGCAGGGATGAGCAGCTTCGAGGTCTCGACGCGCTCGCGTGTAGCAGCAGTAAGTTCTTCAAGAATGTTCATTGGTATCACCTGTAATAGTATTATTGAGATATTTGCTGATAGCCCCCTCCGCCTCGAGGAGCGTTCGGAGAGATTCGAGCTGACTAATGAGGGCATCAGCCTTTTCTTCGGTCATTTCGGGGTCTGTCACAGTAAAAACGTAGCCTGTATCCTTGGTTATTAGCCGCACCTCGGACTCAGTCATCTCGAGGTCGCCCGAAAAGCTCTTGAAGCGGTTCGGGTAGTCAAATAGAATCAGGCAGAACTTGTCGGGCGGGTCGCAGTCCTCGTGCATGATGCAGAGGCAGCCCTCCGCGGAGAGGAGCTTTAGGTGCTCGTTCCATTCGGGAGCCTTGTCCGTGAGGTCGGCGATGCGGGTGAGCTTAGCGCGCGGAATCATTTTTATACATTCGGGCATAGACGTCACCTCCGACAAAAAAAGCTATGGTGCTATTGTAGCATGGCAGAGCGAGCTTGTCAAGAGCAATTCTGCGGAAAGAGAGGATAATTGTTCAGATGTTGCTTTCTTAATAATATATTAAGAAAAAAATATTGGAAAAGACTTGAAAAAATCGTTGGAATAGTGTACAATATATATGTGTTGGTATAATCGTTATGATTTTAACAACCTACTGAAATCGTTTATTTTATAATGAAAGGACGTCATACCAATGGCAGGATTAAACAAGGTGACCGTAGAAGACATCAACGTAAAGGGCAGAAAGGTGCTCGTAAGAGTGGATTTCAACGTTCCTATGAAGGACGGCGTTATCACAAACGACAACCGTATACAGGCTGCACTTCCCACAATCAACAAGCTCGTTGAGAACGGTGCGAAGGTAGTTCTCTGCTCACATCTCGGCAAGCCCAAGAACGGACCCGAGGCAAAGTTCTCACTTGCTCCCGCAGCTGCAAGACTTGCAGAGCTCGTAAGCACAAAGGTAACATTTGCTGCTGACGACACAGTTGTAGGCGACAACGCCAAGAAGGCAGTTGCAGAGATGAAGGACGGCGAGATAGTTGTTCTCGAGAATACACGTTTCCGCGGCGACGAGGAGACAAAGAACGGCGAGGAATTCTCCAAGGAGCTCGCAGCTCTCGTTGACGGCGAGGTATTCGTAATGGACGCATTCGGCTCGGCTCACCGTGCTCACGCTTCCACAGCAGGCGTAACAGCATTCGTAAAGGAGACTGCTGTAGGCTACCTGATGCAGAAGGAGATACAGTACCTCGGCAACGCTGTTGAGGTTCCCGAGAGGCCCTTCGTTGCTATACTCGGCGGAGCTAAGGTAGCTGACAAGCTCAACGTTATCTCCAACCTCCTCGAGAAGTGCGACACACTCATCATCGGCGGCGGTATGGCATACACATTCATCAAGGCACAGGGCGGCAGCATCGGACTCTCACTCGTTGACGAGGAGAAGCTCGACTACTGCAAGGAGATGCTCGCTAAGGCTGAGAAGCTCGGCAAGAAGATACTTCTTCCCGTTGATACAGCAGTAGCTGCATCCTTCCCTGACCCGATAGACGCTCCCATCGACGTTGAGTACGTTGACGCTGACAAGATACCCGCTGACAAGATGGGACTTGACATCGGACCCAAGACAGCTGCAATCTTCGCAGAGGCAGCAAAGTCCGCAAAGACAGTAGTATGGAACGGACCTATGGGCGTATTCGAGAACCCCACACTCAAGAAGGGCACAGTTGCTGTATGCGAGGCTCTCGCTGAGGCAGACGCTACAACGATCATCGGCGGCGGCGATTCCGCAACAGCTGCAATCCAGCTCGGCTTCGCTGACAAGATGAGCCATATCTCAACAGGCGGCGGCGCATCACTCGAGTATCTCGAGGGCAAGGTGCTTCCCGGCGTAGCAACAATCGCTGAAAAGTAAGGCACGGAAAAAACCTGAAGTTTATCGCCGCGCAGCTTACTATACTTGAAAAGTTACGGGGGCGGATAGAGATATTCGCCCTTGTTGCGATATTGAAAAGGAGAGAAAAACTATGAAAAAGCCGATGCTCAAAAAGGATATCAACTGCGACTGCATGAAGGACTTCACAGCAGAGCTCCAGAAGAGTGCTCTTTCGCTCTGGCTCTTTGTAGCCTGCGCCTTTCTCTTTGGCATTATCGTAGGATATATCACGTCTCCCTTCAAGAACGGCGTGACAATCGGCTGCAACAACTCCGCCATTACATATGAGGCAGAGGAAAACGCAGAGACCTGCAAAAGGGAAAAGTGCAAAAAAAGGAAGTAAAACATACGGACTGCAAGGGAGCTTCCCGACGTCCGATAACATAATGAAAAAGGAGTAAATACCCATGAACAAGTCATTAAGAAAAGCAATCATCGCAGGCAACTGGAAGATGAACAAGACCCGTCCCGAGGCAAAGGCACTTCTCGAGGCTATCAAGCCCCTCGTAGCAAACGCTGAGGGCAAGATTGAAGTTATCGCTTGCGTACCCTTCACAAACCTTGAGACAGCTATCAACACCACAGCAGGGAGCAACGTGAAGATAGGCGCTGAGAACGTACACTTCGAGAAGAGCGGCGCATTCACAGGCGAGATTTCCGCTGATATGCTCACAGAGCTCGGCGTTGAGTACGTTGTGATCGGTCACAGCGAGCGCCGTCAGTACTTCGGCGAGACAGACGAGACCGTAAACAAGAGAACTATCGCAGCTCTCGAGGCAGGACTCAAGCCTATCGTTTGCGTAGGCGAGCTCAAGTGGGAGCGCGAGTGCAACATCACAGAGGAAGTTATCGCACGTCAGATAAAGCTCGACCTCTGGTCGCTGACAGCAGAGCAGGTAAAGAACGTAGTAATCGCATACGAGCCTGTATGGGCGATCGGCACAGGTCTCACAGCAACACCCGAGCAGGCTGAGGAAGTTTGCGGATTCATCCGTGCTCAGCTCGCTAAGCTGTTCGACAAGGCTACAGCAGACGCTGTAACCATCCAGTACGGCGGCTCTATGAACGCAAAGAATGCGGCAGAGCTCCTTGCTAAGCCCAACATCGACGGCGGTCTTATCGGCGGAGCTTCACTCAAGGCTGAGGACTTCAACGTTATCGTACAGGCAGCAGTAAACGGCTGATTAAAGCAATAATCACATCAGGGCGGGAGCGATTCCGCCCTAAAAAATGAAAGGATAATTCAAATGTCAAAAAAACCCGTAGCACTTATTATAATGGACGGCTTCGGCTACAACCCTGATTCCTACGGCAACGCTATCGCTGCCGCAAAGAAGCCCAACCTCGACAAATACATGGCTGAGTGCCCGCACACACTCATCGGCGCGAGCGGACTTGATGTTGGTCTGCCCGACGGACAGATGGGCAACTCCGAGGTAGGACACACCAACATCGGTGCGGGACGTATCGTATACCAGATGCTCGTCAAGATATCCAAGGACATCAAGGACGGCACTTTCTTCGATAACAAGGCTATCAAGGCTGCAATGGAGAACTGCAAGGCAAAGGGAAGCGCACTCCACCTTATGGGACTTCTCTCTCCGGGCGGCGTTCACAGCCATATGGAGCACCTGTTCGGCATCGTAGAGATGGCGAAGAAGAACGGTCTCGACAAGGTGTACATCCACGCCTTCCTCGACGGACGTGACGTACCTCCGTCATCTGCGGCAGAGTACATGGAGGAGACCGTTGCTGAGCTCAAGAAGATAGGTCTCGGCAAGGTAGCAACTATCTCGGGACGCTTCTACGCAATGGACAGAGACAACGCATGGGACAGAGTCGAGAAGGCATATGCGGCACTCGTTTACGGCGAGGGCGTGCAGGAGACAGACCCCGTACAGGCAATCAAGAACTCCTACGCTAACGAAGTAACTGACGAGTTCATGCTTCCTACAGTCATCGCAGGCGGCGCACAGATAAAGGCTGACGACAGCGTTATCTTCTTCAACTTCCGCCCCGACCGCGCAAGACAGATAACCCGCTCCTTCGTAGACCCCGAGTTCAAGGGTTTCGAGAGAAGGAACGGCTTCTTCCACGTGAACTTCGTATGCATGGCACAGTACGACGCAACAATGCCTAACGTATCGGTAGCATATCCTCCCGAGCAGCTCACCATGACAATGGGCGAGTACCTCGCAAAGCTCGGCAAGACACAGCTCCGCATCGCCGAGACACAGAAGTACGCGCACGTAACGTTCTTCTTCAACGGCGGCGAGGAAAAGCAGTTCGAGGGCGAGGACAGAATACTCATCAAGTCGCCCGACGTACCCACATTCGACCTCAAGCCCGAGATGAGCGCATATGAGGTATGCGACGCAGTATGCGAGGCAATCGACTCCGACAAGTACGACGTTATCATACTCAACTACGCAAACTGCGACATGGTAGGTCACACAGGCATATTCGACGCCGCAGTAAAGGCAGTCGAGGCGACTGACACCTGCGTAGGACGCATGGTAGACAAGATACTCGCAAAGGGCGGCGCAGCGCTTATCACAGCCGACCACGGCAACGCTGACAAGATGATGGAGCCCGACGGCAGCCCCTTCACGGCTCACACCACGAATCAGGTACCGCTCATCGCAGTAGGCGTAGAGGGCAAGCTCATTGAGGGCGGCGTGCTTGCAGACCTTGCACCCACGATGCTCGATATCATGGAGGTTCCTCAGCCTGCTGAAATGACAGGCAAGTCGCTCCTTGTAAAATAAGTATTCAACGGGCGGAGCTTCCGCCCGTTATCATGTGCATATAGTTATACACATCTAACTGAAAGGAAATACCCTTGAAACATCACAAATTTGCAGCATTCCTTGCAGCTGCGGCACTTCTTGCGGCTCTGACCTCCTGCACGGCTGAACCCGCTCCGCAGACAGCCTCCGAGCGCGACGTCTTCGCAATGGACACCTTCATGACGATGAAAGCCTACGGAGACGGCGCAGACAAGGCGCTCGAGGCTGCGGAGACGCGCATATTCGAGCTCGAGAGCGAGCTCTCGGTCACAGAGGCTGACAGCGACATCTCCCGCATAAACAGCGCAAAAGGCGCGGCTGTTGAGGTCTCGCCCGACACGGCTCTGCTCGTCGGAGCGGGAGCGCAATACTGGCAGGACACCGCGGGAGCGCTCGATATCAGCGTATATCCCGTGCTAAGGGAGTGGGGCTTCACCACGGGCGAGTACAAAGTCCCCGACAGCAGCACCATTGCGAAGCTGCTGAAAAACGTCTGCGGCGGAGAGATAAGCGTGAGCGGCTCGACTGTGCAGATTCCCGCCGACAGCGAGATAGACCTCGGAGCTCTCGCAAAGGGCTACACGGGCGACGAGATAATGGCTATATTCCGCGAAAACGGCGTGAGCTCGGGACTGGTGAGCCTCGGCGGCAACGTGCAGGCACTCGGCAGCAAGCCCGACGGCTCGGACTGGCGCGTCGGGATAAAAGACCCGTTCTCGCCCGACGAGAATATGTGCGTGGTGAGCATCGTGGACAAGGCAGTCGTGACCTCGGGCAACTACGAGCGCTACTTCGAGGCTGACGACGGCAAGGTCTACTGGCACATCATCGACCCTGCGGACGGCTGTCCCGCGGACAACGGACTCGTTTCCGTGACTATAATCGGCAGCAAGGGCTTGCAGTGCGACGCGCTCTCTACGGCACTGTTCGTCATGGGCACGGACAAGGCGCAGACCTACCTCGCCGACCACACCGACGTCGAGGCTGTCCTCGTCACGGACGACGGCAGGCTCCTCTACACGGGCGGGCTGCGGGAAAAGCTCGATATCACGGGAGATATGCCCTCGGAGGTGATAGCCCGTGACTAAGGGAGTGAAGATATGTCTTGCAGCCGCAGTGCTCATATTCGCAGCGGCGGCGGTCACGGCACTGCTGCTCCGCCGTCCCTCCGACAGCACATGGGTCGAGATAACGCAGAACGGCAAGACGCTCTACACCTTCGACCTTGCGACCTTCGACGACGAGCAGACTCAGCATATACGCATAGAAAGTCCCTACGGCGGCTACAATATCGTCGAGATAGGCGAGGGAAACACTATCCGCATATCCGAGGCAGACTGCCCCGACAAGACCTGCATCAAGACGGGTACGCTCAAGTCCGAGGGCGTGCCTATCGTGTGCCTTCCGCACAAGCTCGTGATAAAGTTCACGGACGCGCCGCAGAACGGAGGCTGACATGAAGACGAGACGGCTCACAGAGCTCTCGCTGCTGACGGCGGCGGCTCTGATAATATTCATCGTTGAGCTCCGACTGCCCGACCTCTCGTCGACACCCGGGGTCAAGCTCGGACTCGCGAACATATTCACGGTATACGCCGTATACAGCTATAAGGCGCGTGAGGCGGCGATGCTGCTCGTGACGAGGATACTGCTCGGCGCGATATTCAGCAGCAACCTCTCAGCGCTGATATACAGCCTCGCGGGGGGAGCGCTCTGCATCGCTGGAATGCTCCTGCTGAAAAAGGTGATACCGCTGAATTTTCTGTGGCTGTGCAGCGTATTCGGCGCAATGCTCCACAACACGGGGCAGATAGTCGCCGCGCTCGTAGTGACGCGGTCGCCAGCCGTGCTGCTCAACTATCCCGTGCTGATAGTCACAGGCAGTATCGCGGGACTGTTCACAGGACTGTGCGCGCAGTACGTGCTCAAGCGCCTCATACCCGTCAGACGGACGGACAACAACAACGAATCAAAGGAGAAATAGCTATGAACCCACTTGCAGCAATGAAGCTGAAGCCGCTGTTCGAGACATTCTGTCAGGACCACCCGAAGTTCCTGATGTTCCTCGGAGCAGTAGGCGGAGCTGTCGACAAGGACAGCATCATCGAGATGACCCTCACCACCTCGCAGGGACAGACGATGAAGACCAACATCAAGATAAACGACAACGACATCGAGCTCTTTCAGGAGCTTGCCAAGCTGATGAAGAAATAGTACAGCAGACCATTAGCAAAATAAAGCCCCTATGTGGTACTCACAGATATGAAAAGAGAAGTCATCTTTTCAACGTGAGCACCTCATAGGGGCGTTTTAGTTTTATTCGCTCTTTTCGGGAGCAGAAGGCTCGATGCAGCCGAATTCCTCGGCGACCTTGCGGACCTCCTCCTCCGCACCGAGGAAAGCCTCGGCGACGAGCGGGTCGAAGTGAGAGCCTGCGTCCTTGCGGATAATGTCCATAGCGTCCTCGAACTTAAACGGAGGCTTGTAGCTGCGTCGTGAGACGAGGGCATCGAAGACGTCGGCGACAGCCATGATACGCGCGGACAGCGGGATATCCTCGCCGCTCAGACCATGCGGATAGCCCTTGCCGTTCCATTTTTCGTGGTGGTACTCGGAGAGGTTCTTAGCTTCTCTGAGGTAGGCGGAATCGGGGACCATATCAATAGCACGGTCGATGATTTTGCTTCCGAGGGTAGTATGGGTCTGCATTTTTTTGAATTCCTCGTCATTGAGCTTTGCGGGCTTGTTGAGTATCATGTCGGAGACGTATATCTTGCCGATATCATGGAGCGGAGCCGCGTTCATGACGTCATTGATGAACTCGTCAGTGAGCTGGTCGGGGTACATACCGCGCTTTTTCATCTCATTCATGATTATGCGTGCATAGGCAGCAGTCTTTTTGACGTGGTCGCCCGTACACTTGTCGCGGCTCTCGACGAGGTCGGCGAGGACCATGATGAGACCGTTCTGCATTTTCGAGATAGTCGCGGTCTTTTCCTCGATATCACTGATATAGCGGACGCTGTCCTCGGTGGTCTTGAGGAAGGCGAGGTAGAGGTTCTCTATCTCGTCGCCCGTACGGATATCGAGCTTTCTCAGGCGCTCGACGCTTTTTTCGAGAGCGCCGTCGCTGTTGAAGGCGAAAGCGCCCGCACTGTAGGCGATAGTATTGACAGGGGTGAGGAGATTGCTGCGGACGAACCACAGGCTTATGGCGATGATGATAATGAAGAAGCCGACAAACAGAGCGATAAGCTTAGCGATGAAGCGATTCTGATAGGCGACGATGTCGTTCATGGAGATATCAGCCGCCGCATAGCATACGCATTTGCCGCTGCTGTCATAGACGGGCTTATATACCGTCATGAGCCAGCCGTATGAGTCATCGGTGATTATGGGGTCAATGGGCTTACCCGCGAGTAGGTCGGGGATAAGGTGGCTGAACGAGTCATCGAACTCGATGATGTCGCCCGCCTCGTTGCCCTTCATATCGTCGGTATCGAGGTCAAACACGACGTGACAGCCGTCCTTCTCTATCTTGTAGACGTAGATGTAGAGGATATCGACGTGGCTATCACGGAGCATATACAGCCTCTCCTCGGTCTCGTCATAGCCCTCGGCAGCGCTGCCCTTGGCGATGTACTCGTCGACCTTGTCGGCGTCGATAGTACCCGCGACTACCTCAGCGACGCCCGAGGTGAGGCTCTCGTGGTCGTGGATAGTGGCATCTCTGTAGAGGACGAAGCTGATTACGGTAGACGAGCCCGCGATGAGGAAGGAAGCGAGAGTAAGTATCAGAGCGATCTTAATGTTTATTGACAGGGAGCGCGGACGGCTCTTTTTAACTGCCTTTGCCATTTCGGGAGGCATGGGAGCTTGATAAAGCACCTGATATCGGAACTTTTTCAGCAACGTCTTTGGCAGCAGTATAAAAATCAAAAAGACTATGAGCACGCTCACGGACTTGTCCGCGAGCTCTATGCGGCAGTCTGAGATGACCTGATTTGCGAAGGTAGTCTGGCTCTCGGGGTAGAGGAACCAAGTGAGGATGCTGTCGGGAATGACCGCGACGAGCGTGAAAATGGGGATAGTGGCGACAGTCTTGAAGAAGCTGTTGAAGAACTTATGCTTCGAGAAGAAGGCACCGCAGACGCCCATGAGCATACCCACGAGGCTGTAATAGAGCGCTTCATGGTCGGAAATACCCTTGATGAAGGTGGTGCAGAAGGCGACGAGAATACCCGGGATATAGCCTCCGCAGACCGCCGCGAGGACTGTACCCACCGTATCGAGGTACATATTGATACCGAATTTGCTGCAAATGAAAGCTCCGAGCATATTCAGTCCGAAGCAGACCGCGCAAAGCGTTATCACGTAAGCGGGATTCTGTTTTCTGGCTGTTTCAGTCTGACTCATAATAACTCACCCCTAAAACATATATATATATTATATTATATCATATAGAAACAAAAATGCAATATCTTACGGATAATTTTATGATGTTCAGAGCACATGGAGCAAAAAAGGCAGCACGGTTTAACGTACTGCCTTATCTGGACTTATTCTGCCTGCCAGCTGTTGAGGTACTCCTCCTGCTCGGGAGTGAGCTTGTCTATTTCCATGCCCCAGAAGCGCAGCTTGCGCTCTGCGACCTCGATGTCGACCTCACGCGGCACCTGAATGAGCTTCTCGGAGAGCTTATCCCTGTTGTTGGCGAGATAAGCCGCCGTGAGAGCCTGAATAGCGAATGACATATCCATAATCTCCGCGGGGTGACCGTCGCCCGCCGCGAGATTAACGAGCCTGCCCTCGCCTATGACATAGACGCTGTTTCCGTTAGCGAGCTTGTAGCCCTGAATGTTGTTGCGAGCCTCCCACTGCTCGACAGCGTTAGCCTTCAGCCATGCCACGCTGACCTCGCAGTCGAAGTGACCCGCATTGCAGAGGATAGCGCCGTCCTTCATATTGAGGAAGGAATTCTCGGTGATGACGTCCTTGCAGCCCGTCACGGTAACGAAGAAATCGCCTATTTTAGCGGCTTCCTCCATCTTCATGACAGTGAAGCCGTCCATAACAGCCTCCATAGCCTTTATGGGGTCTATCTCGGTGACGATTACCTTTGCGCCGAGTCCCTTAGCGCGCATAGCCACGCCCTTGCCGCACCAGCCATAGCCTGCTACTACGACATTTTTGCCTGCAACGATGAGGTTAGTCGTCCTGTTGATGCCGTCCCACACGGACTGACCCGTGCCGTAGCGGTTGTCGAAGAGGTGCTTGCAGTCGGCGTTGTTGACGAGCGCCATAGGGAATTTAAGCTGACCCGCCTTGTTCATGGCGATGAGTCGGATAATGCCCGTAGTGGTCTCCTCACAACCGCCGATGACGTTGGGAATGAGCTCGGGATACTCGGTATGTATCATATTGACGAGGTCGCCGCCGTCGTCGATGATGATGTTCGGACCAATGGAAATGACCTCGGTGAGGTGAGCGTGGTACTCCTCGGGAGTAGCGCCATGCCATGCAAAGACGTTGAGTCCGCTGTGAGCGAGTCCTGCGGCAACGTCGTCCTGCGTGGAGAGCGGATTGCTTCCCGTGATATACATTTCGGCGCCGCCTGCCGCGAGCACCTTGCAGAGGTAAGCAGTCTTAGCCTCGAGGTGGATAGAGAGCGCGACCTTGAGTCCCGCGAAGGGCTTGTCACGGAGGAAATCAGCCTCGATACTGCGAAGCAGAGGCATATTCTGCTTTACCCACTGTATTTTTCTTTCGCCGCTCTCCCAGAGGGCGGGGTCTCTTATAATACTCATAGAAAAACTTCCTTTCGGGTGTGATAGATATATTCTAACATAAAATGCGGCTGATTGCAAGGTCGCGGACGATATTTTTCAGCTTTTACGGGCAATAGCTTTTTTGTATAGCGGAACGGTTATCCATTTTTTGTAGGGAACGCCGTCCTCGGCGTTCCGCGTCTTACGCGTTTACTAACGTTAACAGTTTGTAGGGGGGACCTTTGGGCGTCCGCACATTACATAATACTGCGGACCGTCAAAGGCGGCTCCTATGCGGTTATTCTGTTATTTCAACATTATGTAGGGGCGGATATCATCCGCCCGCAGGCAAATGCATTCGGTATCGCGGGCGCACGGATAAGCAGCGCACCAAATCTTTGATTTGGATTGCGATGCTATATGCAGCTTTGCTGTAATGCGCCCCTACACCGAGACAAAACTATCGACCGTGTCTGCCCTTGCTATTTCCGAAAAACTGTGCTATAATCAAAGCATACTGAAAACTGGAGAGTGCACCATGGATAAAAAAATCATCAACGGATACGTCGCAGAGTACGAAAACGGCGTATTTACGACATCGAAGAAGGACATTTACGTAATTGGCGGCAAGATATCATTCAGCGGGAGCTCCGACGAATGCGAGGTCATCGACGCGTCGGACAGGCTGATAATGCCGGGACTGATAAACCTCCACACACACGCGTATATGTCTATGTTCCGCAATTACGCGGACGACATCAGCTTTGACGAGTGGCTGTTCAAGCGGATAATGCCCGTCGAGGACGTCATTGAGCGCGAGGACGCCTACTGGACGAACCTTCTCGGCATGATAGAGATGATAGAGACTGGCACGACCTGCTTCTCGGATATGCATATGTTCGAGGGACAGTCCTGCAAAGCCGCAAGGGACGCGGGAATGCGCGCCTACATCGGACGCGGTCTCGTCGGTGATGACATAAACGGCGACGGCGCGGAACGACTTGCTCAGATGACGCGCGAGCGCGCCGAGTACGAGAGCGACACGATAAAGTTCATACTCTCGCCGCACGCGATATACAGCTGCTCGGAGAAATACTACGCGCAGATAGCGGAGCTCGCCGCAAGGGAGGGCTTGCTCAAGCAGACGCACCTGTCCGAGAGCGTATTCGAGGTCGAGAGCTGCTACGAAAAGAACGGGATATCGCCTGTTGAGCTGCTCGACAGGGCGGGCTTCCTCGACGATAAATGCATACTCGCACACTGCGTGCAGATGCGCGACGGCGACATCGAGCTCCTTCGCAAGCGCGGCGCAACTGTGGTCACGAACCCCGCGAGCAACGCAAAGCTCGGCAACGGCATAGCTCCGATACGCGGCTTCCGCGAGAGCGGCGTGAACCTCTGCATCGGCACGGACGGCTGTGCAAGCAACAACACGCTGAATATGTTCCGCGAGATGAGCCTGCTCTCGCTCATGCACAAGGGCGTAGAGCGCGACTGCACGTTCCTGAGCGCGAACGACGTCCTCGGAATGGCGACCGTGAACGCGGCAAAGGCGCTCGGTATGGAGGGCAAGCTCGGAACCATCGCAGAGGGAGCGTGCGCAGACCTCATATTCCTCGATTTGACGGCGACCTCGCTCTTCCCGAACAACGACCTTATCACGTCGCTGTGCTACTCGGCGAACGGCTCTGAGGTAGCGTCGGTCATGGTGAACGGCGAGATGCTGATGAAGGACAGGGAGCTCCTCACGATAGACAGGGAGCGTGTCTACAGCGAGGTACGCAGGATAACGGCGAAATACCTTTAAAAGGAGCTCAGAATTAAAGGCGGACAAAATGTCCGCCTTTTTTATGTATGTTCAACCCTGACGTTACGTCATAGTTTGCACGTCCGCACTTGTCGGAAACGTACAATTATCAACAGGCTGATTTGTGCACACCTACAAAGTTTCAAAAAACTTTTTCAATAATCAACGGTTTTCCATTGCAAAACGGGCATTTTTGCACCCCTTATAGAAGGCGCAACTTGTAGGGGACGCCGCCTCGGCGTCCCGCCAATAAATGGCATTGTTACCTCGCGCGGCTTATTTTATGATAGTCAGCAGCTTTACTATTGCCTCCGCGAACTCCTCGGCTACCGTGCTCTGGAACACGCTGAAATTGAAGTCCTCTCCCGCAGCCTCGTCAGCGGAGTCCGACACCGCGCGCAGTACCAGAAACGGCACATTATTGAGCGTGCAGACCTGCGCTACAGCCGCTCCCTCCATTTCGCAGCAGAGTCCGCCAAACTCCGAAACTATGCGCTCCTTTGCGGCTTTCTCGCAGATGAACTGGTCGCCGCTGCAAATGCGTCCCGAGAGCACCTTGACCTCGGGGAGCGTCTCCGCGATGACTTTGCACGCCGAGCCGACAAGCTCCTTGTCCGCAGGAAATGCGACCATACCCGCGATTATCTCGCCCTTTTTTACGCCGAGCGGCGAAACGTCGAAATCGTGCTGTACAGCCTCGGTAGAAACGACGATATTGCCTATCGTGACCTCGGGAGAGAGAGCTCCCGCGAAGCCCGTATTGATTATGTGAGTTGCGCCAAACCGCGTAATAAGGAGCTGTACGCATATTCCCGCGTTGACCTTGCCCATGCCGCTTTTGACGATGACGACGTTCGCTCCGCCGAGCGTGCCCGCGCGGAAGGTCATGCCTGCAACGGTCTCCTCTGCGGTGATGTCAGCCTGTGAGATTAGCTTTGCGACCTCCTCGTCCATAGCTCCGATAATGCCTATGATTCGTTTCATATTGTGCCTCCGTCAATTATAATTATTTACGATTCCGATTGATATGTACTTCCCGACTACCGCGCTGAAATCGGTGTCGGGCTCGCAGTCCTCGTTGTACTGTCCGTCCACGACAAGCCTCATTCCTCCGTTCGGGAGGTCGGCAGTCTTCTTGTAGCGGTCGCGGTAGAACATACCGTGCGAAACGGCTCTGTCCCGCAGTATTCCGCGGCATTCCGACAGCGGACAGGCGGGGATATTCACGTTGAATATCTGCCCGTAGCCGAGTCTCTGCTCAACGAGCTCCGCGAGTATCTCGGGGAGGTATCTGTCCGCGACCTCGTGGCAGGACTTAGCCTCCTCGGATATGGCTATAGACAGGCAGCCCTGAAAGGCTCCCTCGAAGGCGGCTCCCGCCGTGCCCGAATACTGTATGTCCGTCGCGACATTGTAGCCGTTGTTTATGCCCGAGAGTACGATGTCGGGCTTGCTCGGCATGAGGCTGACTGCTCCCACGCGCACGCAGTCCGCGGGAGTCCCGCTGCACGAGAACGCGCGAACTCCCTCTATCGGGAAATCGTGCGGGTACACGTCTACATGGCTGTGGAGCGATATCGCGTGCGAGGCGGCGCTGCGCTGTCCGTCGGGAGCGACCACCCACACCTCGCCGAACTCCTTCTCGAGCGCAGCAAGTCGGATAAGCCCCTCCGCTTCTATCCCGTCGTCGTTTACTATGAGAATTGAACGCATATGTGCTCCTTTCAGTGCCTGCCGAGCTGCCAGAACGCAACTGCGCTCGCAGCGGCGACGTTGAGCGAGTCAACGCCGTGAGACATCGGTATTTTTATCGTGTAGTCGCACTCCTCTATCGTGGAGGGAAGCAGTCCGTCGCCCTCCGTGCCGAGCACGACCGCGAGCCTGTCCGCTCCCGTGACGCGCGGGTCGTCAATGGTGACGGTGTCGCTCCGAAGAGCCATAGCCGCCGTGACAAAGCCCGCCCCTCGGAGAGTGCGGATATATTCGGGCGAGCTGCCGCCGAGACGCGCCCACGGTATGAGGAAAACGCTGCCCATGCTCACGCGCACCGAGCGGCGGAACAGCGGGTCGCTGCACCCGTCCGTGAGCAGCACCGCATCGAAGCCGAGTGCCGCTGCCGAGCGGAAGATAGCGCCCGTGTTGGTCTGGTTCATGATGTCCTCGAGGAGGGCTATGCGGTGAGAATCCCGCAGTATATCGCCGATATCGGGCAGCGAGGTACGCTTCATCGCGGCGAGGACTCCCTGCGTCAGCTTGTAGCCCGTCAGCTCGGACAGCGCGGCAGAGCTCCCATGGAATACGGGGATATCGCCCGCCCGCGCGATGATGTCGGCTGCCTGTCCAGTTACATATTTGTCCTCAACGAGCAGCGAAACGGCTTCATATCCCGCATCGAGCGCCGTGCGTATCACCTTCGGGCTCTCGGCGACGAATACTCCCTCTCGCAGCAGATTCAGCTCCGAGGTGTCGGTGTACGGCGCGAGCTCGGGAGCTTTGAGATCGGTTATTTCACGTAATACAGCCATTTTACACCTCTATGACAGCGTCAGCCTCGTCCTCGGTCGGCTCCTCGAACATCGCGGTGAACTTCGCTTTCAGCCCGTCGTCCACGTAGTAGGCGTCGGAGCGTCCCGCCGCGACCTCGGCATTGCGCTTGGCAATGCGGCACTCCCACTCCTCGTCGGATATGCGGAGGTATCGCAGCTCGCAGTCCACACCGCGCGAGGCAAAGAACTCCCGCGCAGAATCGCGCTCCGCACGCGACCAGAAACCTTGGTCGAGGACGACGTCGGCTCCCGCGCGTGCTATGTCCGCAGCCTTGCCGCAGATGTACTGCTTTGCGCGGCGGACGTATTCGTCGTGCATGGCGCCAGTCTCCCTGCCGAGGAGGGCTATCATCAGCTCGTCCACCGACAGGACGACGCAGCCGAGCTCGTCCCGCAGCGTGGCTGAGTACGTGGATTTGCCGCTGCACAGCCTCCCGCAGAGCATTATTACCTTTGACATAGTTTTCTCCTTAATGCTGTTTGTCAGCCGTGCCGCTCACTTGAGCTGCTCCCACTCGCTCTCCTTGAAGCCGACGAGCACTCTGTCGCCGTCCACGAGTATGGGGCGCTTGACGAGCATACCGTCCGTTGCGAGCAGTCGGAGCTGCTCCTCCTCGCTCATCGTCGGCAGCTTGTCCTTTAGCTCCATTGACTTGTACAGCAGTCCGCTCGTGTTGAAGAAGCGTTTCAGCGGCAGTCCGCTCTTTGCGTGCCAGTCGGCGAGCTCCTCATAGGTCGGATTCGCGGTCTTGATGTCGCGGAGCTCGTATTTCAGCCCGCTGCCGTCGAGCCACTTCTGTGCCTTCTGACACGTCGTACACTTCGGATAACATATAAATAGCATGGGAATTCCTCCTTAATTCGTCTTTTCGAGCAGCTCAGCCTCGGAGAGTACCGCGATGCCGAGCTCCTGCGCCTTTGTCAGCTTGCTGCCCGCGTCCTCGCCCGCGACTACGTAATTCGTCTTCTTCGACACCGAGCCCGACACCTTGCCGCCGAAGCTCTCGATGAGCGCCTTTGCCTCGTCGCGCTTCATCGTCGGAAGTGTGCCCGTCAGCACGAAGGTCAGCCCCGCAAAGCGGTCGTCGCCCGTGCTCTGCTTCGTGTAGGTCATATCCACGCCCGCCGCCTTCAGCTTCGCAATGAGGTCGCGCATATGAGGCTCACCGAGTGCAGTCACGACGCTCTCCGCCATGACCTCGCCGAAGCCGTCTATCGCCGCAACATCGTCCTTTCCCGCAGCGAGAAGGCTGTCCATGTCGCCGAATCTCTCACAGAGCAGCACTGCCGCGCGTCTGCCGATATTGCGTATTCCGAGCGCGTGTATCAGCCTGTCGAGCCCTGCCTCCTTCGAGGCGGCTATCGCGGATATGAGGTTGTCCGCGGACTTTTCCGCGAACCTGTCGAGCACCATGAGCTGCTCCTTGTCGAGCGTGTACAGGTCGGCGGGCGACTTCACGAGCCCTGTCTCGGTCAGCAGCTTCATGTTCGCAGGTCCGAGACCGTCGATGTTCATAGCCTCCTTCGAGGCGTAGTGTATCAGGTTTTTCAGCAGCTGCGCGGGACATTCCACGTTCGGACAGCGCAGCACGCTTTCGCCCTCCTCGCGCACTGACGGCGTCCCGCAGACGGGACATACCGCGGGCAGCCTGAACGCCGCCGAGCCGTCGGCGTGTGCCACGGAGCGCAGTACCTCGGGGATTATCTCGCCCGCCTTGCGGACTACGATAGTGTCGCCGATGCGTATGTCCTTCTCGTCGATGAAGTCCTGATTGTGCAGAACAGCGCGTGATACAGCCGTTCCTGCAAGTATAATCGAGTCGAACACAGCGACGGGCGTGATAGCTCCCGTGCGTCCGACGTTGACCTCGATGTCGCGCAGTATGGTCTCCTTCTCCTCGGGCGGGTACTTGTACGCGACAGCCCACTTCGGCGTCTTGGCGGTAGCTCCCATGATGTCGCGCTGCGCGAGGTCGTTGACCTTGATGACTACGCCGTCGATGTCGAACGAGAAGTCGGCGCGCTCGCTGCCGATGCGCTCTATCTCTGCCTTTATCTCGTCGGTCTGAGTGCATTTCTTGTACGTCGGCACCGTCTTGAAGCCCAGCGAGCGGAGGTAGTCCAGCGACTCGGTGTGAGACGCAAACTCGCGCCCGCGCACCTGCTGGACGTTGAATATGAACATATCGAGCTTGCGGCTCGCGGTTATCTTCGGGTCCTTCTGCCTCAGCGAGCCCGCCGCCGCGTTTCGCGGATTCTTGAAGGGCTGCTCGCCCTCGAGCTCCTGCTGCTCGACGAGCTCAAAGAAGCTCGCACGCGGCATATAGACCTCTCCCCTCACCTCGAGAAATTCGGGCGCCTCCTTGAGCTTCAGCGGTATCGAGCGAATCGTCCTGATGTTGGCGGTGACGTCCTCGCCGATGAAGCCGTCTCCGCGTGTGGAGCCCCGCGTCAGCACGCCGTCGGTGTACTCCAGCGACACCGATAGTCCGTCTATCTTCGGCTCGACCGAGTACTCGGGCGCGGGTAGCTGCTCCCTGCACCGCTCGACAAAGGCGTCTACCTGCTCGAGCGAGAATACGTCCTGCAAGCTCGCCATCTGCACGGCGTGCTCCACCTTCGCAAACTTGCCCGACGCCATTCCGCCGACCCTCTGCGTCGGAGAGGACGGGCTGACGAGCTCGGGAAACTCCGCCTCTATGGCTTTGAGCTCCTGCATGAGCATATCGAACTCGTAGTCGCTGACCTCGGGATCGTCAAGGACGTAATACTGGTATGTGTATTTGTCAAGAAGCTCCGTGAGCTCCTCCGCGCGTTTTCTTGCCTGCGTTATTTCCATAGCTTTTCCTCCGATGCATTTGAAATATAGATATATTATACCATAAAAATTGCATAATAGCAAGAAGGACGGACTTTTCCGCTGTGCCTGCACGAAAGCATTATGTGCAGTATTGAGAAGCCTCCAAACAGCATTGAAAAAGGCTTGCGGCATATGTGTTATACCTATACGGAAGTATTATGGATATCTGTTGAGGAGGACCCTTTTGAAAAAGGGTCCCTCCTCAAAGCTCACGTTGATTAACGAAGAAAGAAGCAATATCAAACTGAATAGGAAAAACAGCGGCACTCATTCCGAATGCCGCTGTTTTTATATATTCCAGAAATTGTACGTTTCAAAGCATACTACAGCTGCGATCGCTGTGATATTGCATAGCATATTTGCAGCATAGCGCCACTTTCCCGACTTCTCCCTTACAAGTCCGATGACAGCAGCAACAGCAGCCAAGCAGCAAAAAGCCGTACAGATGAGCTGTGATATGCCGATGACTGCGCTGACAGAAAATGCCATCGTGCCGCTTCTGACAAATATCACAATGGTCGCGAACATAAGCAGCACAGAGACGAGCCACGATGTCTGTCCGGCACTTAGAAGCGCGGAACCGCTGTATTTTTTCAGCCTGCCGTGCTTTTTCAGCTTTCGGCGCATAAACATCAGATAGACTGACGCGACTGCAAGCAGTACATACGCGGTAAGAATGCAAAGCTCCGCGGTATAGAAGCGGTCGCGGACGGCGTGCACAGGCTCTGAGCTCATAGGAGAGCTGATGACTGCCTCCGTGCTACCGTCGGACAGTGTTTTTACACCGATCAGCATCGCGCTCTCATCTTCGGCATTGAAATGCGTCGAATCTATGAGCCTTCTCTTGCTCTCCCTGCTTTCCTGAAGCTGTCCGTACATAGTCTCCGTGTCGTAGGTCAGTTGGTAAACTCCGCTGCCTATGCGTGAAAGAGGCTCAAATCTTTCGGCCTTAGCTGCCGAAAGGAAGCCGACTATCCTAAGCATACCTCTCTGCGGCAAGCTCGACGGCAGGTAATAGCCGCTCAATCTTGCGCTCTCCGCGCCCTTGCCGAACTTCTTGGGAGAAAGCGTACCGAAGCACCATTCGCTGAAATCGTTGAAATAATGATTGTCCGTATCGCTCTGCTCTATCATCACCGCAAGCCCGAGCTGGGATACAGGGTCGAGGAGGAGCCTTGCGTGACTTGCCGCTGTTGCTCCGTCGAGACTGTAGGTGCGGACGGCATATTCCTTGCAGTGTAAGCCGTGGGCGCACAGCGGGATATCCGAATCCCCATAGAAAGCTGTAGCTTCAAACAACTCCGCCTGCGTTTCAGGATCTCTGAACAGCGGAGTATCATCGCATACGAGTGCCTGTGCGAAGGTGATGAGGTCGTCCAGCGTGCTCACTGCGGAGCCTGCCGGATAGAGCGTGAGATAGCTCAGGCAGCTGCCCTTGTCGATAAGGGACGCGGCGCTTTCGTAGGTCCTCATTTTCCTGCGCTGCTCGCAGACCCATGCGTTGTCGGTATGAGCCGCATTGACGGAGGTATGCTCCATTCCGAGGGGCTCAAGGATATGCTCGCGGACGTGATCGCTGTAGTCCTGCCCGGTTATGCACTCGATGACGTAGGCTGCAACTGCCGCGTTGTACATCTGATCGACAGCTGCCTCACCGGGACGGCAGACCTGTTTCGGCTCGACTGCTCTCAGCGCCTCGCCGAGAGGGCGTATCGCTTCTGCGTCAGTTTTCCAGACCGGGCAAACGAGCTCCTGCCAGCCAGCGGTACCGTTCATCAGGTCGAGTATGGTTATCGGCTCGTCATAGGCAAGGCGGCGTAAAAATCCGTCGGGCAGGCAGTCCCTGATGTCGCCTTCAAGGTCGAGGCTGCCCTGTTCCCACAGCTGCAATGCACTGACCCATACAAGAAGCTCGGAGACCTCGCCCCATTCAAAAACGGAGCTTTCGTCGGCTTTGGCTTGCAGTTCCGCATCGGAATACGCGAAATAGTCGGTGCAGAGCACCTCGTCCCCGTGAAAGAAGCCGATAGCCGTAGCGCCCCATTTGTCCTCAGCCATATCAATGTCATTCTCGTAGAAATCCAGTAAAAAATCAAGGTCCTCATGCGTTATCCCCGACGGGAAAACGAGTTCCTCGTCGACTTCCTCCGCGCTGACAGCAGGCATTACCGCGTTCGTCAGCAGCAGTGCCGAGCAGAGGGCAGCCAATGAAGCTTTGATAAGTTTTTTCATAGCAGTCCTCCTCACAGCTCCTTGTCCTCGTACTCGCAGACAGTGCAGATGTACTTGTATGCCACCGAAAATGCGGCTACGGTCAGGAAAAATGCGGCAAGCAGGAGCCCTCCTGCTGCCTCTCCGAGGATACCGAGAAAATGTACGATAAGGCTTAGCGTAGGTACCGCAGGGAGCACATCTGAAAATATGAGCAGACACAGTAATATCAGCATTGCTGCCATGATAACTGCGTAGACGTATTCTCTATTCTTGGCGCGGCGGATACCGCCTGTTTTCTGCGACATTGACATTGCTCTGCTGTTTGCGAAGTGTTTGCGGAGCTTGCCCGATATTATCACGGCTCCTATCGTGAACGCTGCAAGATAAAACGGGCTTATGTCTGAAAGACTTATGATTATCCCCTGTCTCTGCTGATCCAGTACGGCAAGAGCCATAAGCACATAGAACAGCACGCTTGTGCCGCAGTAAAAGGACAGCGTCAGTATAAAGCGCGAATCTACGATATCCCTGCGGCTCACGGGCAGCACGGTGTTCAGTCTCTCGGAATGGTATTTCAGCTCGTTGCCGAACAGCATCGGCACAAAGAAGAAGCTCACAAGAGGCGGTACGAGCACTGCCATGAACGGTGCAAAATATGTCATCGCTCCGAATGCGAGACACATTATCAGTACCACCAGCTTCAGGCTGTTCCTTCCGCCGTTCATGGTGATGAGATCGGCGCGGATAAGGGAGAGCAGTCTGTTGTCATTTTTCATTTCTATCCTCCTATATCTCGCGTCTTGAAACCACGGCTGCCGTTATTTCGCCGAATATCATGCATACAGCGAACATAGCGATGTTGACGCCTGCTCCGAATGCGGCAGCTTCGCCGACTGAAACGCCCGATAAGCTCTCCACTGTCTGAGACAGTGTATATTTCGGTATCAGAGATGTGTACTCGGAAAGGAGATGTGCAACTCCGAAAACGGCTGCTAATGCGAGTATCCCTATCACAATCGACCTCAGCTGGTTCTCTCTGCCATGTATCTGTCCTGTCATTTCCAAATAAGCCAATACTATGCAGCATACCACTGCCACTGCAAATACAGTCAGGAAGACGTATGCGGGATGAGCATAGCCCTGCTGCAAAAATGTCAGCACAGCACTGCTTCTGCGAAGAAGGCTGACATTTTCAAAGAGGAGCTTGTTAAGGTTGAGAAGCACAGCCGCGCTCACTATGACAAGCTCTATTGCCTCGCAGATGAAAAAAACTGCGAAAATGTACAGAAACCTTGCTCTCGGCACGCTTCGGCGGCTGACGGGCAGTGTGCCATAGAGCTTATCGAAGCCGTTCCTGTCAGCGATGCCCTGCAATGGGTATACGAAGCCGAACACGCAGAACGATATCATTGCAGCTATCATAGGCGACAGCAGGAGGCTCAAAAGCAGGCAGAAAAGAACGACAAATACAAAGTCGCCGACGGACAGTGTGCTCACAGTGAGAAGATCAAAGCGTATTATCTTCAGAATGTACCGCATTTTTATCCTCCTTTGCTATGTAGACCAGTATCTCGTCGATACTTGCCTTTTCACATTCGAGCTTGTCGGGGAGACCGACCATGTCCTCCGCCCTGATGAGAGCCTCAAAGCCGTTTCGGTAGTTGTGGAAGCCGATCATCTTCTCCTTCAAGCCTTCGGGGATAGCGCTCTCTGCGCCCTTTACGACGGCGTATCCCTCTGCGAGCTCGTCCTTGTCGCCTGTGAACCACACCTTGCCGTTGTGGAGGATAGTCACATAGTCGGCGATGCGCTCGACATCTGCCGTGATATGCGTCGAGAAGAGGATACCGCGGTTTTCGTCCTGAATGTATTCCGAAAGGATATCGAGCAGCTCGTCGCGCGCAACGGGATCAAGACCGCTCGTTGGCTCGTCAAGTATGAGCAGCTCGGGCTTGTGGGCGAGTGCTATCGCGACCATCAGCTTCATCTTCATACCCTTTGAGAAGTCACCGACTGCTCTGTTGTCTGGCAGGCTGAACTGCTTCAGACTTGAAAAGAAGTCCTTGCTGTCCCAGTTTTTGTAGAAGGGACGGATCTGCTTCTCTATCTGCTTTGCGGTAAGGTGCTCGGCGAGGTACATACTGTCGAAAACAACTCCGAGACGCTGCTTTATGGCAATCGAGTCCTTGACGCTGTCGAGCCCGAACACGCTTATGCTGCCGCTGTCGACCTTTGTCATATTCATTATCGAGCGTATCGTCGTTGTCTTACCGGAGCCGTTCTGACCGACGAAGCCCATGATATAGCCCTTTGGCAGCGCGAAAGAAACGTTTTTGAGTGCGAAATCGCTGTAAGTCTTGCAAAGTTCCTTTATTTCAAGTATATTTCCCATATCAGCCCTCCATAAATTTTCTTAGTGCGGCAGCTATCTCGTCATCAGTGAGACCTGCATTCCGCCCGTTTTCGACAGCCTTTTGCAGCCCGTCCTCCATTTCAAAGAGCATACGCTCACGCAGCAGCTCGTTGTTCCTCGGCGCGACATAGTAGCCCTTTCCGCTCATAGAGGTGATGAAGCCCTCGTCAAGCAGGTCGTTGTATACTCTCGTCGTCGTGATGACGCTTATTTTAAGGTCGCGTGCGAGCTGGCGTATGGACGGGAGCTGCTCGTCCTCGCGCAGCGTGCCGTCGAGGATCTGCGCCTTCATCTGCTGTTTTATCTGCTCGTATATTGGCAGCTCAGATCTATTCTTTATTACGATTATCATAATACCCTCTTTGTTATACTGCATATATCATATTATATACAGTATAACATAAGCTGTTGCTCTTGTCAAGTGTTTTTTTCTAAAAGCAACGCCGTAGCCGATATACAGTGTCGATCGGTGATGTAAAGAATACAGTTACCTGTATTCTTCCTTTATCGGGTCAAGGAATTCATTATCAACATGAAATATGAAAATACACTTGTGCGCAATGCATATTGAGGACCTCCTCAAAAAATCGAACATTTGTGCAGAGGAACAAAGTTTCTTAATTGCTATTGACAAAACTAACGTTCTGTGTTATGATGATAATGTCCCCGAGTAGGACTAGCAGCTTGAAAAATGAATATCAACACATCAGTGTGCAGCAAGACCGGTGCCAGCAAAAACCGACAAGCCGCGAGCTTCCGTACGCCAGGACCTCGAAAGAGCGAGCGATAAATACGTGAAGGCGGTAGGAGAGACTCAGCGAGTCGTGTCAAGGAAGACCAACAGAACTTAGCTGAGTACCTTGGAACTCCCAATTCCAGTTTTGTAGGCTACCGAGCAGTAATTCAACAGCTCGTATTATGTATCCAACGAAACTGCCCGTGGGGGCTCCCCACCCGCTCCTATTATGGCAATGACAGCTGGCTTGCGCGCCCATCCGCACGTGCGGCTCTGACTCCGTAAGGGCAGAGAGACAAAGAGCTATGTGAAGGTTGAGGCCGACCTTCGGCTGATGTGTTCCCGGCTTCGGAGGGTGCAGGCGTATGCTTGTAGGAGAATATCAGAAGCCTCGGAATGAGGAAAACGTCATGGCGCATAGTCATGATAAGGTACCTCCGCGGGGGTACAGGACTATCGATGGGATAGTCAGCATTTCACGGGCTAACTATGCCCTTTTGTAAATGAAATGCGGTTTTGTTTTTGGAATAAGATGCATGGCACGGATAGCTATGCCCAAATATAAGTTAAGAGAAGGCAGAGTAACGTCAAAGGCGTTACTCTGCCTTTTTATTTTGTCAAAAATTAAATATAAAGCGCACAGCGGTTCGTCACGGACTGCTGTGCGCTTTTTTGTTTGCTCAGGAGGTGATGAAAATGCTGACATCAGGAACTCCACCATAATATTTGCTAACTTGCTACCAAGAGCGTCTAAACGCCGATATATCTTTATTTCTGCCGATAGCAAAATCGGTAGTTGTTAGTTCTGCGATAGTAAATTGCTAATGCTGGAAAAGCTCTGTATCTCGTACTTTGACCGTGCTTGGTAGTTTGTTAGTAAAATCTTAGAGTATGCATTTAGAAAGGTGAATTGTCATAGGGGCTGTGTCACTGCGTCATACGCTTATGTATTAAGAATACAAGATAATATAAACTTAATACAGAGAAGGAAGGTATATATCACTTGATAGTTGTAATTAAACAAGCACAGAAAGCCCCTTGTTTGCCGTCAATTCAGAAATCGGGTAGTTATCACACCTCCACCAACAAAAGCGATTGTCGCGCAACGTCGAGCGAGTGTGGCGGCATATCCGCGAAGGGAAGAAGCTGCGGCGAGTGACAAAAAATCTTCCCTTCTGGGAAGGCAAGCATAGCTGCTGGCATTCCGCCTGCCGCTGAAACGGGAGAACCCGTGCCCCTTTTCGAGTGGGTTTGCAGTTTGCAGGAAAAAGGCTGGCGTCAAAGCGCCAGCCGATTCACCTCGGAGGGCAGTGCCCGCCGAAATATCGGAACTTGCAGAAATTGAAAATTGGGGGCAAAATGAGAAATGGAGAAAAAGTGTGGGGTCAAAATTTGAAAAGAGCCATGATAAGGGCTATATTTCGGAAGGAGTGACTGGCGTCAGAGCGTATATTTACGATAATTAAGAATTGGAAATCGTGTGACATGAAAGGAGCTTGTATGCAAGAGAAAAAACAGGAAGAAATACTTTGCGTTGACAAGACAATGATCATTGACGGTCAGAAGTTTGAGATCACTCTCGTGTTCAAGTCTCCCGACAATGAGCACGAAACGGTCGAGGACAAAATAAGACACTTGATAAACGGCGACAAAATAAAGTGAGAATAGGTCTGGACTTTCGAGCCGAGTAGTGATATACTATTGGTGTATCCTATTCGGTTTGATTCCCAGAACGAGTACGTTCGGAACAGGAGGAAACAATGAGAGAATCAAATACGGAACAGATAACAGCACTGTATTGCCGCCTGAGTCAAGAGGATATGCGTGCGGGAGAGTCGCTGTCAATTGAAAATCAAAGACTAATGTTGAAGGACTACGCCGACAAAAACGGCTTCCGCAATTGTCAATATTACATCGACGACGGATACAGCGGCACCGATAATACCCGTCCAGAGTATGTTCATATGCTTGATGATGTGCAAAACGGATTGGTCGGAACAGTTATTGTCAAAGACCAGTCGCGGCTTGGACGTGACCACCTTGAAACCGATAGACTAATGGAGTTGGTGTTCCCTGCATATGATGTTCGCTTCATTGCGGTAACAGACGGAGTTGATTCCGCCAACGGCATCAATGAAATGTCAGGCATACGTAACCTGTTCAATGATATGTACGCTCGCGATACAAGTAAGAAAATCAGAGCTGTGCAGCGAGCGAAAGGTGAGCGAGGAGAGCGCGTCGGAACGACAACTCCCTACGGTTATATGAAGGACGAAAACAAAAACTTGATACCGAATCCTGGGACTGCACCTGTCGTCAAGCGGATATTTGAAATGAGTGCTGAGGGTAAAGGTGTCCGAAAGATATGCGACATACTGACCGCAGAGAAAGTTCTGACCCCGAGCGCGTATGCGGCACGAAAGTCGGGCAAGCAGAAAACAAGCTCGCCTTATCGCTGGTCGCTGAAAACAGTCAGGGAGATGTTAAAAAATCGAATCTACTGCGGCGACACTGTGAATTTCAGCACCTACACAAAGTCATACAAGCTCAAAAAGACGCTCAAGAACGAGCCTGAGAATATGCTCATCTTTGAGAATACTCACGAAGCTATAATCAGTCGAAAGCTGTTTGATGTCGTTCAGAAACACTACGAAGGCAGAAAGAAGTCGGACAAGTTCGGCGAGACCGACAAGTACGCTGGTTTCCTTTACTGCGCGGAGTGTGGTTCAAAGCTCTATCTTCACCGAGCAAGAACTCTTGACCCGAAGAAGAACAATTATATGTGCGGCGGCTATCAAAGCCGCGTCACCGACTGCACTGCACATTATATAAGGGAAAAGGTGCTCGACAGTATTGTGCTGCGCTATCTGAGACAGGTCGTTAGTTACGCGCGTGACAAGTCCGATGAGTTCTACGCAATGGCAATGGCTAATAGTGAAGCTGAAGCGAAAAAGCAACTCAAGGAGAATGAAAAGCTCCGCGCCGAATACGAGACTAAGATAGCACAGCTTGACAATGCGATACAGCTTCTTTACTTGGACAGGTCAAACGGCAAGATCACAGACGAGCGATACGATGTCCTCTCCGCTAACTTTGAGAAGGAACAGTCGGAGCTTAAAGCGAAGCTCAATGCTCTTGATTCACAGTTTGACGAAATGAAAGTGCGAGAGAAGTGTGTCAGGGACTTCATTAACAACGCCAAGCAGTACACGGAGATACACAGGCTCACGCCTGAGATACTGAAAACCTTCATTGGGCGCATTGAGGTCTACGAAAAGGCGGTCAAGCATTCAAGGACTTGCGGAAATCACATAGTCATCTACTTCACATTCATGCCCGACAAGGCAATAGCTATTGACAGGATGATATCCGAGAATGGTGAAATTATAACCCTTTAATAACAAAAATCTCCGAGGGGAACTCTCCCCTCGGAGATAAATCAAGAACTATTGTTCGTTAACAAACGTGGGCTAAACTCCTCCCCTAAAACTTTCAATTTAAATTTTGCCCCTATGGGGTGCTCTCAGAAAAGAGAAAGACTCACTCTTTTCGTATCAGGAGAGTACCCCATAGGGGCAAAATTTGGACTAAAAGTCTTTGGAAAGAGGTCTGGGGAAGAACCTTTCTTCAGAAAGGTTTTCCCCAGTAAATACCCGTATTACTTCTGTATAAGCACAACGCATAAGAACGCAAGCCTTTTTATTGATTTATTACGCTGTCATTCACCCATGCGGGCTCTGATGTACTTCTCGAGGTAGTCGATTGTCTTTTCGATTCCGAGACGCGAGCTGTTTATCGAGAGGTCGTAGAGGCGCGAGTCTCCCCAGTGCATATGCACGTGGTAGTTGTGGTAGCGCTTCCTCTTCTTGTCCTTCTTCTCGATGAAGCTCTTCGCGTCGTGCTCGTTCATCTCGTAGACTTCCATGACACGCTTTATCTTGGCGTCCATGTCGCCGAGAATGAACAGCGAGACAAGTCCGTCAAAACCCTTGAGCTTTGTCTCGGAACAGCGTCCGACTACGACGAAGGATTCGCCGCTCTCCGCCTTCTTGCGGATGAAGTCGAACTGCATCTCTGCGATGTTGTCCTCTATGGAGTTGCTGAAGCCGCGTACCCTGCGCGAGATGAGCGGCAGGTTAGGAGCTTCGTTCAGCTTCTCTATCTCCTCGGGAGACATACCTGTCTTGTTGGCTATCTCGGTGATGAGGTGGCGGTCATATATCGGGATATCAAATCGCTTCGCAAGTGCCTCCGCGATAACGCGTCCGCCGCTTCCAAATTCACGTCCTACTGATATGATAAGCTGTGACATAGTATTTCCTCCCTTATTATAAGTATCTTACGAACAGGTATACCGTCGAGATCGCAAGCACGATAACGGTCGCGGGGGCAAGCTTCTTGCAGTATCTGCCCCAGCTGACAGGATAGCCGTTCTTTGCCGCAACAGATGTGCCGACAACGTTCGCGGACGCTCCGATAGGAGTCGCACTGCCGCCGATGTCCGTACCGAGTGAGAGCGCCCACGCAAGTGTGTGCTGGTCGGCGCCGCTCGCGATAACGATAGGTGCAAGGCTCTGTATTACGGGCACCATTGTCGCCGCAAACGGGATGTTGTCCACGAATGCACTCGCAATAGCAGACAGCCACAGTATGATAGCTACCATGAGCATGATGTTGCCGCCCGAGATGTCGCTGATGAAGTCCGCGATGTATTTGAGTATGCCCGTTTCTTCAAGTCCGCATACAACGATGAACAGTCCGATGAAGAACAGCAGGGTCTTGTAGTCGACCTTTTTGAGAAGCTCAAGCGCGTGCTTTGCGTTCGCGATGAGGGTTATCACGGCGATGAATGTGCCTATCGTTGCTACGGTGAGGTGCGTCATCGAGTGCGTAACAAGGAGCACTACCGCGATTCCGAAAATGATACTGCTGAGTATGAAGCCCGTCCTGTCGGTGATCGCCTCCGACGGCTTGGGAAGCTTCGTCATGTCCACGGGCTCTGCGCTCTTTGAGGCGAGCTCCTTGCGGAAGACGATGTAGAAGAACACGATGCATACAACAAGGCATATTCCTGCGACTGCTCCCGTATTCATAAGGAAGTCGAAGAATGAGAAGCCCATTGATGTGCCGACGATGATGTTCGGCGGGTCGCCGCACATCGTTGCCGAACCGCCAAGGTTGGCGCAGAATATCTCCGAGAGTATCATCGGTATGGGGTTGAATTTGAGAAGCTGTGCAAGCTCTACCGTGACCGCCGCGAGGAACATGATAACGGTGATGCTGTCAATGAACATCGAGAGTACCGCCGACATTATCATGAATGTGATGAATATCGGTATCGTCTTGCACTTTACGAGATAGGCTATCCTCATGCACAGCCAGCGGAAAAATCCCGCCTTTGCCATGCCCTCTACCATGACCATCATGCCCGCGATGAACACGATAGTCGCCCAGTTGATGCCCTTGCTCTCGCTCTCCGTGACCTGATACCAGAACTCCTTAGTCGCGAATTCCTTGACCGCTATGGTGTTCCATATAGCCGTCCAGCTCCTCATGCAGATGCCGAATACGACTACGAGCGTGAGAAGTCCGCAGCCGAGCGTGACGATGTGGCGCTCTATCTTGTCCCACACGATGAGCAGGAACATTGCGACGAAAATGACTATGGCAAAAATCTGTGCTGCCAGCATAAATAACCTCCTGTTTGATATGCAAGCCTTTAGCTCTTAGCCTTTAGCCTTTAGCTTTCGGTATCGCCTGACGGCGATTTTTTGAATGATCCGCGACAGCGGACACCACGAGCTAATGGCTAACGGCTAATGGCTAACAGCTTAAATGTATATGCATTAGCCGTCTCCCCTGCTGATACGGGGAAATCGAACCAAATCGAATTATAGCACAATCAGTCGCTTTATTCAAGAGAAAACCGACTCAAAGTAAAATTTCTGCATATACTCCGCAAACTTCCTTGATGGGGAGCTTTTTTTGTGCATTTTGCCGTCGCATTCGCTCCGTTTTATACGTGCTCCACCGCTTTTTCTTGCAAGTCAAAAAAATGAACATAAGTCCCGCTTATTGCCAATCGTTCGTCTATATGTTATAATATGTATACTCTTTATTTGGAGGTCAAGCTATGGATATCATCAGGCTCGGCGCCGACCGCTTCGGCGAGTTAAAGCTCCTCTTCCGCGATATCTTCATGAACCCGCCGTGGAACGACGACTGGAGCGACGACATCCAGCTCACTGAGTATCTGCTCGACCTCACAGCCAGCAGGAACTCCCTCGCCTTCGGTCTGCTGGACGGCGACAGGCTCGTCGGGCTGTCCCTCGGCAGCATCATGCACTGGTGTACGGGTACGGAATACTACATCTATGAGTTCTGCATCGACCGCTCACGCCAGCATGAGGGGCTCGGGACTTTCTTCCTGCACGGGATCGAGGACGCCGTCAGGGATATGGGCGTCGACCACATCTTCCTACAGACCGAGAACAACGTCCCTGCATACGATTTCTACAGAAAGAACGGCTTCACGGAGCTCGAGGGGCACGTCTCCCTCGTCCGCAAGCTGTGACGGTATGGCTATGATGAAGAAAAGAACGGTCACGGTCGTGATACCCGCTCACAACGAGGAGCGCTACGTCTCGCGATGCATAGGCTCCATACGCAAGGCGGCTGAATTCTACGGCGGCGAGGTCGAGATAATCGTCGTCTGTAACCGCTGTACGGACAGCACTGCCGACATAGCGCGGGAGCTCGGCGCGCGAGTGCTCACAAACGAGGACAGGTGCATCGCAAAGGTGCGAAATGCGGGCATTTTCGCCGCAAATGGCGACATCGTCATGACTATCGACTGCGACAACCGCATGACCCGCGGCACGATAAGGGAAGCCGTCCGACTGCTCAATACGGACAGATTCATCGGCGGCGGTGCTCCCATACG
>SAMEA3663299__coassemble_227_pt1 | contig 31028 bp, 24 predicted proteins | sample SAMEA3663299__metabat2_low_PE_032 | metagenome-assembled genome bin SAMEA3663299 (sample SAMEA3663299) | pig gut metagenome | biome: pig gut; feature: pig-associated habitat; material: faeces | place: China | collected 2013
CATACGTCAGGCGGCGGCAAGCATACGCCACTGCTTCGGCGGCGGCAAGGTCGCGCTCCTGTGCGGAGTCATGGCGGACAAGGAGTACGGGCTCTACCCGTCCATTCTCGGACAGTACGTCAGCCGCGCTTTCACGGTCAAGCCCGACAATCCGCGCGCGCTGGACAGCTCCGTGCTCGCGTATGAGTTCACACGCGCGGGGATAGACGCGTTCAGCTTCGACGACCTCGGCAAGGGCGTGAAGGCGGCATACAAGTACGCCAAGGAGAGCGGTCAGCCGCTCGTGGCGCTTGGCTCGCTGTATATGTATAAGGAGTTCTGCGAGGCGCTCGCCGAAATCGCGGAATAAATGCAAAATAATTGCAAATTATCGGCTGTTTTGTTTACAAATGCCGAATTATATGGTATCATATAATAAAAAAAGACTTGGAGGACAAAATGGCTTCGGCAAACAGAAAAATTTCGCTTTTCAAGGTCGCGGCGCTCCTTGAGGCGATGATAATACTCCTGATGGCGATGGTTTTCATCGGCTTCATATTCATTCACGGCAGAAAGGACGCAGTTCAGGCTGCCGAACAGGACCCCGAGGTCCGCACGCGCCCAATAATCGAAAAAGAGGAGACCTTCTACCAGCTCGACGGCAAGAAGATACTCATGCACGACGCCACTCTCGGTGAGGTGTTCGTGCCAGTATACAGCGACGTTCCCGTGTCCGACATCGACACGGACAAGATAGTCACACGCAACGGTTACTCCTTCTATATGGACGGCGAGGAGGTAAGGTCGACCACTGGTATCGACATCTCCGAGCATCAGGGCGAGATTGACTGGGGACAGGTCAAAGGCGCGGGCATCGACTTCGCGATAATACGCGCGGGCTACCGTACCTACGGCGGCGGAGTCGTCACCATGGACGAGAGCTTCACCGACAACCTCGAAAAAGCCCACGCCGCGGGTATCGAAACAGGCGTGTACTTCTTCTCGCAGGCGACCACCACCGACGAGGCTATCGAGGAGGCAGACGCCGTTCTCGATGCTATATCGGGCTATGACATCACCTACCCCGTCGTATACGACTGGGAGCTCATCTTCGACGACCACGCCCGCACCGACGGCGTCAGCGTGGAGGCTCTCGCGGACTGCTGTGTCGCGTTCTGCGAGCGCGTCAAGTCGGCGGGCTATACTCCGATGATATATCAGAACAAGTCCACCGCCATGCACAAGCTCGACCTCCCGCGGCTCAAGGACTACGGCTTCTGGCTCGCGGAGTACGGCGACAAGCCTACATATTACTACAAGTACGACATATGGCAGTATTCGAGCGACGGCACTGTCCCAGGAATAAACGGCAGGGTCGATCTCAATATCTGCTTCCGCGACTACTCACAGAAGAACGCTTCTGCTCCGACTGATGAACTGACATGAAACAAGGGCGTGATAAAGCAATTTATCACGCCCTCTTATTATTGTATCGCCTTGTCCTTGCCTGTACTGAGCATCAGCGCCGATGTCAGGAAGAGCATTCCTTCGATAAAGCTGTACATCGCCGCCATTCTTACGTGACTGTCCGAGATGAGCATACACACTCCCGCAAACAGCATATTCACGAGCAGCCCTCCGAACAGGAACAGACAGCTCGTCAGGAGCCCCTTCCTGCGTCCTGCTGTCATAAACAGCGCGAGCAGAGCAATGTCCGCCGCCTGCAATGCGAGCACCAGAACCGAGAATACCGCGTCAAAGCCGAAGGTGATGAGCGGTACCGTGTCATTGCCGCGCTCACGGGTCAGCAGCGAGAATATCAGCGAAGCGCCCGCGGGCAGCAGTGCGAGGAACATCAGCGCTCCGAGAGCCGCCCCCGCGTATCCGAGAAATCTGTTTTTCATCGTATCATCCCCTTTGTTTGTATTATACCCCCTTTCCACGCAGTTTTAAAGATTGAAAATGTCACTATGAGAGTGACATTTGTCACTGAAACTCAGCGGAGAAGTGTTCTCCCCACTTGATATCAGCGCCGAAATATGCTATCATATTATTGAACGGAGGGATAATATGTTTGCTAATTACCACACTCACACTTTCCGCTGTCACCACGCAAAGGGCGAGGACAGGGAATTCGTCGAGGCAGCCATTGCGAGCGGCTTCAAGGTGCTCGGCTTTGCCGACCACTGTCCGTGGGTATACCCCTATGCCTATGTCTCGGACTGCCGCATGGAGCCGCGTGAGGTCGAGGGCTATTTCCGCTCACTGACCGCCCTCAGAAAAGAATATGCGGACGATATAAAAATATACATCGGCTTTGAAGCCGAATATATACCCGAGCTCATCGACGCGCAGGACAAGCTCCTTGCGGGCTATCCCACCGACTATATGATACTCGGTCAGCACTCCGTCGGCGCTGAGCCCTACCACCCGTATACGGGCGTCCCCGACGACAGTGAGGCTGCTCTCGCGGCGTATGTAGACTCGTGCATCGCGGGCATGGAGACCGGCAGGTATGCCTACCTCGCCCACCCCGACCTCTTCAATTTCACGGGCAGCCGCAAGGTCTATGACAGGGAGTTCACCCGCCTGTGCAGATACCTGAAGGAGCACGGTCAGCCCGTCGAGATAAACCTGCTTGGCGTGCGCGACGGCAGGAATTACACCTCCGAGCGCTTTCTCGGAATCGCGCGCAAGGTCGGCTGCTCGGCTATAATCGGCTGCGACGCGCATACGCCGTCCATGCTCACGGACAGGGAGCCTATCGAAAAATGTATCGCCCTCGCGGAGAAATTCGGACTCCCGCTCGTGGAAAGGCTCGAAGGACTGGATTGATATATTGTGCCTTTTTTCGCAGGCGCTGTCCAACCACCGCAATCTGACCGCTCCGCACTTGACAACCGCAACGTTTTATGATATGATATTAAAAATCAACCTTGGAGGTGAGAATCTTAATGGACAGTACCCCTGATGGGTGTAATTACCGATATTTCTTCGTTATATATGATATTTCAAGGCATGGTCTGTTCCCGTTCAGGTTATAGGCTATGCTTTTTGCGGCTTCACGACAAATACACCATTCAATATAACGGAGGATATTTATGATAGGGCAGATAATTCTGCAATTAGTGCTCATCGCTCTCAACGCGGCATTTGCCTGCGCTGAGATAGCGGTGATATCAATAAACGACACGCGGCTCGACAAGCTCGCCGCAAGCGGCAACAAAAAAGCCGTTAAGCTCAAAAAGCTGACAAGTCAGCCCGCGCGCTTCCTCGCGACGATACAGGTCGCGATAACGCTGTCGGGCTTCATCGGAGCGGCTTTCGCCGCCGACAACTTCTCCGAGCGCCTCACCGCGCTCATCATGAGGACGGGAGTTGACCTCCACGAGAAGGCGCTCCGCGCGGTATCGGTCGTAGCGATAACTCTCCTGCTCGCGTACATAACCCTCGTTTTCAGCGAGCTCGTGCCCAAGCGCCTCGCGATGAAATACTCCGAGAAGCTCGCGCTCGGCATGGCGGGACTGATACGCTTCACTCAGGTCATCTTCGCGCCGCTCGTGTGGGTGCTCAACATCTCCACTAACCTCGTGCTCCGCATTTTCGGCATCGACCCCAACAAGGAGGAGGACACCGTCACCGAGGAGGAGATAATGATGATGTCCGATGCGGGCGCCGAAAAAGGCACTATCGACGAGGACGAGAACCGCATAATCAAGAACGTTTTCGCCTTCGATGACACCACCGCCGAGCAGGTCTGCACCCACCGCACAGACGTTGATGTGCTGTGGAGCAGTGACCCCGTCGAGACGTGGGAGGAGACCATACACCGCACCCGACATTCGAGCTTCCCGATATGCGGCGAGAGCGTGGACAACGTCATCGGCATACTCAATGCCAAGGACTATTTCCGCCTCGACGACAAGAGCCGCGACAATATCATGGCTAACGCCGTCCGCGAGCCTTACTTCGTCCACGAGACGATGAAGGCGGACGCTCTCTTCGCGCAGATGAAGAAAAAGGGCGCCGACCATTTCGCGGTCGTAGTCGATGAATACGGCGGTATGACGGGTATCGTCACCGTCACCGACCTCGTTGAGCAGCTCGTCGGCGAGTTCGACGACGACGAGGGCGAGGAAAACGAGGCTGAGTTCGAGAGGATAGCCGATGACCAGTGGCTTATCCCCGGTATCATGCCGCTCAGCGAGGTCTGCGAGGAGCTCGGTATCGTGCTGCCCGCGGACAAGTTCGACACCTTCGGCGGCTACGTCATAGCGGGGCTCGGAGAAATACCCAAGGACGGCTCCAAGACCTACCTCGAGTGCGACGGACTGCGTATCGACGTCCTCGAGATACACCACCACCGCGTGGAGCTCTGCCGCGTCAAGAAGCTCCATACAGAGCCCAAGGAAGACGAGGAAGAATAAAGCACCGAGAACTTCCGCATTGTACCTATACGGAAATATTATGGATATCTATTGAGGAGGACCCTTTTGAACAGCCACCTCTCCCTGCAAAAAAGACCGCAGACATAAGGCAGATACCCATATAGAAGTTTTGCCCCGAAGCGTTCAAAAGCGTTTCGGGGCATTCGCGTTTTATACAGTTGCTAAGCTAATCAGAATTTGCGGCCATAACAAAAAGCGATAGAAATTCTAATTTGTGTTAACGTTTAATCTTTCACAGGGCAGATCATCTGAAGGTCAAACGGTTCCTCTTCAGCAATCTCTTTTATAGGATCACTTGCCAGGTCACTCCCCATTGCTCTGTAAAATGCGATCGTCTCCTCTGAAGAACAAGCAGATATGTACAAAGCTTCCGCACCGTTTTTTCTTGCTTCATCTTTCCCTGCTTCAAATAATCGTCTGCCAATGCCCTGTCCTCTGTATTCAGAAGACACCTGCATCATATCAAGAATCATGTACGGACCATTTAGTTGCTTTAACAGACTTATAAAACCAACAACCTTATCATTTTCTAATGCTATGTATGTAATATGATCATCGCTGCTTATTTGCTTTGCTACAGATTGCTTTTTGTTCAGATCCCAATCCTCGGTATATTTGCATTCAACCAATGAAAAGTTTCCGTCTATTCTGCGATATACCTTATTTACATCCTGTTTTCTGTTATATAAATCCAATGATTCTATACAGAAATTTGCTTCTGATAATAATTCAATTTTAATCAAATGATAAACCTCCTTATGTTATATGCTTTACTTTTTGATTTGTTTGCATTATTATCGTTTTCATACGCAACACCTCTTTCAAGGTCAGAGCCCGATTTATGTTAGTTATGATTATAGCACAGTAACGCTGCGCTGTCAATAAAAACACCATAGTATTTCTGACTTGAGATCAGAAATACTATGGCTTAATGCTTCTATATCAGCGCCGCATATAAGTCTGCGGTCTTATTCATTATATATTGTTGTTCTCAGAGAGCACCTTCATCGACTTTATCTGATAGCCCTCGCTCGTCTGGTGGAGCTTGAACTCTACCGACTTCGACGACGTCTTGGGCAGCCACTCGGGCAGCTCGTCGATATAGTCTACGGTCAGCGTATACTCGCTGCCGCTCTTCGTCACAGACTTTATCTCGGGCGAATATGTGAACGTAACGGGTGTGAGCGGTACATTGTACGACTCCTTCTCCTCGTTGTAGTAGAACCTCGACTCTGCGGGTCCGACTGTCGTATGCGTGAGCTCGGGGAGGTCGTCGCCGAACAGCTTTACCGCGTATGACTCGACGTCTACAGCGGGCACGCGGACAACGTCGAAGGTCTTCTCGTACTGGTCGAGAGTGCCGTCAGACATTATCATCGACCATATCGCCGCTGTGATGACCTGGTCGGAGGTGAGCTGCGAAGGCTCGTCGAAGGACTCGATATCCATGATGACTGCGGGGTATACCACATCTGCAAAGCCCGACTTCTTGGAGTCGCCCGACGTGAATGTGCCGAGCAGCTTTGCTCCCGTAGCGATGACAGTGATGAGTCCCACACACGCGAGTATCGCGAATACTATGCCGAATATCGTGTAGAGGCGCTTTTTGAGGCTTCCGCCGCTCTGCTCAGCCGCTTCGCCGTCCTCGACCTTTTCGCTTCTCTCAGCGATTATCTCGTTCGGGTCCTCGTCCATTATTTTTTCGAGTGCGGAGGTTATCTTGCCCTTGGGCTTGTCGTCCTCGTCGTCAGCCGCCTCATCGCCTGCATTTTTCTTCTCGAAGAAGCGCTTCTTGCGCTCTGCCGCCTTGTCCTCGGGAGTTTCCTCGGAGCTTTCCTGCTCTTCTTCCTCGGACTGTTCCTCGGCGGGCTCCTCCTCAGCGGTAGCCTCCTCGGGCTCGGCGGGCTTGTCGAGGTCGGAGAGCTTCTTCTCCGCATCCTCACGTATAGTCTCTATCATATTGCCGACAGGGTCGGACTCGGGCTCCTCGGGACTTTCCTCCTCGGGAGCTTCCGCGGTCTCTGCCGTATCCTCGGGCTCAGCCTCGTTCTCGGCTGCTGCCTTTGCCGCTTCAAGACACTGTCTGTCGGCTTCTTCGGCAGCTCTTCTCTGAGCTTCAAGGCGCTGTCTCTCAGCCTCTTCGGCAGCTCTTCTCTGAGCTTCAAGGCGCTGTCTCTCAGCTTCCTCGGCAGCCCTTCTCTGAGCTTCAAAGCGCTGTCTCTCAGCCTCCTCGGCAGCCCTTCTCTGAGCTTCAAGGCGCTGTCTCTCAGCCTCCTCGGCAGCCTTTCTCTGAGCTTCAAGGCGCTGTCTTTCAGCCTCCTCGGCAGCCCTTCTCTGAGCTTCAAGGCGCTGTCTCTCAGCTTCCTCGGCAGCTCTTCTCTCAGCCTCAGCGCGGTCCTTTTCAAGCTCCGCTCTTCTGAGAGCCTCATAGTCGGGCAGGTCGCCTGTAATGACTATCCTTTTCTTCTTTGGCGGCTCGGGCACGGGAGCAGTCAGCGTCGGCGCAGCCTGCGCAGGCTCCTCGTTAGTGTGCGAGAGCGTGCTGAGCAGGTCGTCGACCGACATATGGTCGATCTTCTCCTCGGACTTGCTCGGCTTGTGGACGGGAGCAACGGGTGCGGGTGCCTTATTGACGGGCGCGCCCGGCTCTGTACCGATTTTAAGGTTATTCAGCATATCGTCAAGGTCTTTTCTGATAGCCATGATTCCCTCCTGGATTTGTTTTGGCAGAAGCTCTGCCGAAAATGTCGGTGCCTATATAATAGGTACTTATCTTATCTGACCGTTTCCGTCGATCAGGTACTTGACTGTCGTGAGCTCGGTGAGTCCCATGGGACCTCTTGCGTGGAGCTTCTGCGTGGAAATGCCTATCTCTGCGCCGAATCCGAACTCTCCGCCGTCTGTGAAGCGGGTCGAGGCGTTGACGTAGACAGCTGCCGCGTCGACCTCGCTGCGGAACTTAGCCGCAGAGGCAAGGTCGCTCGTGACGATGCACTCGGAGTGGCGTGTGCCGTACTTTCTTATATGAGCGATAGCCTCGTCGATAGTGTCCACGACCTTCACCGCGATGATGTAGTCGTTGAACTCGGTCGCGTACTCGGTCTCGGTAGCCTTCTCGACGCTCTCGCCGAGGATAGCTCTCGTCCTGTCGCAGCCGTATATCTTCACGTTGTGAGCCTTGAAGCGCTCGGCGATGACGGGCAGGAAGTCCGCCGCGATATCCTTGTGTACGAGCAGGCTCTCTATCGCGTTGCACACCGACGGACGCTGAGTTTTCGCGTTGTCGGTGATGTTTGCAGCCATTTCTATATCAGCGGAGGCGTCAACGTAAACGTGGCAGTTGCCCGCACCTGTCTCTATGACGGGGACAGTCGCCGTGGTGACTACCGCCTGAATCAGCCTTGCGCTGCCTCTCGGGATGAGCACGTCAACATAGCCGTTGAGCTTCATCAGCTCGTTCGTGGTCTCGCGGGAGGTGTTGTCGACTACCTGTATCACGTCAGCGGGAAGTCCCACGCTCTCGATAGCCTCGCGCATGATGCGTCCGAGGCATATGTTGGAGTTGATAGCCTCCTTGCCGCCCTTCAGTATGACCGCGTTGCCCGCCTTCAGGCAGAGCGCCGCCGCGTCGACTGTGACATTCGGGCGCGACTCGTAGATTATGCCGATAACTCCGAGCGGAACGCGCGTCTTGGTGATGTGCAGTCCGTTCGGACGTATGCCGCCGCCTATCACCTCGCCGATAGGGTCGTTCAGAGCAATGAGCTCGTCAACGCCCTTTGCGATGCCTGCGATGCGGCTCTCGTCGAGCTTGAGTCTGTCCTGCATGGCAACGGATATGCCGTTGTCCTTTGCGGCGGCGAGGTCCTTCGCATTTTCGGCGATTATCTCAGCCGTGTTTGCGATGAGAGCCTTCGATATAGCCGCAAGTGCCTCGTTCTTCTTGGCAGTGCCTGCGCCCGCGATAACAGGCTCAGCCGCCTTTGCCTTTATGCCTAAATCCTGTGTATAACTCATATTTTACACCTCAGTTCCAATCATTTCTTTGCCTTGAACAGCGTGCCTATCTCCGCGTCCTCGAAGAGGTCGTAGAGCTTTTCGGGGTCTCTGCCGTTCATGATGACCATGTCTATTCCCGCCTCGCTCGCAATCTTGGCGGCGTTTATCTTCGTGGACATTCCGCCCGTGCCGAGGCTCGTGCCTGCACCGCCTGCCATTGCCTCTATCTCGGGAGTTATCGCCTCTACGACGTGTATCGGCTCCGCGTCGGGATTGCTTCGCGGGTCGTCGGTGTACAAGCCGTCGATGTCCGAGAGAATGAGCAGGAGGTCAGCTCCCGAGAGCTCCGCAACGAGGGCGGAGAGGGAGTCGTTCTCGCCTATTTCAAGCTCTAATTCGTCGATGGCGATGGTGTCGTTCTCGTTGACTATCGGGATAACTCCCATGCTGACGAGAGTCTCGACCGCCGTCTTGAAGTTCGAGCAGTGGCTCGGGTTGTCGATTATTGCCTTTGTGAGCAGTATCTGCGCCACCGTAACGCTGTATTTCGCGAACATATCGTCGTATACGTGCATCAGCTCGCACTGTCCGATAGCGGCGACTGCCTGCTTGATATTGGTCTGCTTCGGCTTCTCGGGGAGCCCGAGCTTGCCTGCGCCGAGTCCTACCGCTCCCGACGAGACCATGATTATCTCACGTCCTGCGTTGTGGAGGTCGGATATGACCCTGACGAGGTTCGTCATGCGGCGGATATTGAGCTTGCCCGTCTTGTGGGCGAGCGTGGAGGTGCCGAGCTTTATCACGACCCTCTTCTTTTCGGATATATTTCTCATAGGAATGCTTCCTTCAGTTGACTTTATTCTTCGGCGAGCCGCTCTGCCATGCGCGGATATTGTCGCAGACTATATCCACAAGGCGGCGCCTCGTCTCGTATGCCGCCCATGCGGTATGCGGCGTAATTGTGAGGTTTTTCGCGTTTTTCATTGGCGTGTCGGGAGACATCGGCTCCTTTTCGAGCACGTCCACATACGCGGCGGCTATCCTGCCGCTGTTGAGTGCCTCCGCGAGGTCAGCCTCGTTGACTACGGGTCCGCGGGAGGTGTTGATAAGCGTCGCAGTCGGCTTCATCACGCCGAGAAGCCCGCTGTTGACGAGTCCCTTCGTCTGCTCGGTGAGCGGGCAGTGGAAGGTGATAACGTCCGCCTTCTTTGCGGCAGTCAGCACGTCTGTGACCTCATACGGGCAGTCCTGCGGCTTTGTCCTCGTGCTTACCACGATGTTCATGCCGAACGCCGCGCCTATTTCAGCGACGCGCCTGCCTATCGAGCCGTAGCCCACTATCGCGAGAGTCTGTCCCGCAAGCTCGGCAGTCGGTATCGGGAAGTACGAGAACGCGGGAGAGCGCTCCCATTCGCCGTTTTTCACGGCGATATCGTAGTCGCGTATGCGGCTGTAGCGGTCGAGTATGTACGCGAAGACCTGCTGAGCCACGGCATTGGTGGAATACTGTCCCGCATTGCAGACCGTTATCCCCTTCTCCGCGGCGTATGCGACATCAACGTTGTTGTAGCCCGTCGCGAACAGACCTACGTATTTCAGGTTCGGACAAGCGTCCATTACCTCTTTTGTTATGAGCACCTTATTGCAGAGGACGACGTCTGCATCGCCGATATTGGCGGCAGTCTCCTCGGGCTTGGTCAGCGATATCACCTTTACCTCGCCGAACTCCTCAAGAGCCGCGGTGGTGATGTCTCCGCTGACGCTGACGGTGTACCAGTCGAGAACAGCTATCTTCATAGATTATTCCTCGTCGTCGTCATCATCGTCGTCGGCAGTCTCCTTGCTGTCAGCGGGAGCCGCCTCAGCCTTTGCGGGGACAGCGGACTGCTCCTCGGGCTTATCCTTGAAGATGAACGTCGTGATGAACGCACATATCACAAGCACTGCCTCGACAGCTCCGAGCGTATAGAACCACGCCCTGCTCTCGGAGAGCCATATCGTCAGCGAGAACGGTATCGCGAACGCGAAAATGAGCTGGTATGGCTTCTTGTCGGTGATGAAGCGGTAGAGGAAGAAGATGAGTCCGACTATCGCGAATCCGACGTGCATACTGAGCGGGAACGGGAAAAGGTTGGGATTCTCTATCTCCGCCTCGGAAAGAGTTGTGAGCATATTCATATCTATCATATGTATCTCCGATCTCCGCGAAAACGCGGAAAAATATCATGTATTCTTTCGCAAAATCTTTTTACCGAAAAAGATACGCTTTTTATAGTATAACATATATATAAAGAAATTTCAACTGTTTTTTTAAATTTGGGAGCTTGAAAATGCGCCTCGGCTCACGGGTAAATCGTTTGCACATTTAATTTTATCCGTTCCGTAATAAATCACGGAAAATCTATTGACAGAAATGCAAAAAAAGTGTATAATAACTATGTTGTATTTATTTGCAAAAATATTACTTTTGGCAGTAATTGCAGCTTTGTTTTAAATCATTCCGCAGACGGCGATAAATATATATGCCCGCGGCGGATAAGATATATGAACAAAATGACGGGCAGTATGCCCAATTTTTTCAAGCGGTGCCGCGAGGGGGCGGTATCCTTTCAATATATTTTAACAAATGAATAAAATGAGCGGCATTTACCGCCTTGGGTAATAGAGGTTTTATGATACAAACATATATTACGAAAAGGAGGTAATGCACTGTATGGATCTTTGGATTGCAATCATACTCATCGTTGCAGCTCTCGTCGCAGGTGCAGCAGTAGGCGCACTCATCGCCTACAAGAAGGGCGTGTCCGCAGGCGTTGAGCAGCGCAAGCACGAGGCTGAAACTATGGTCGGCTCTGCCGAGCAGCAGGCTGCACGCATAGTCGAGGACGCCGAGAAGGACGCCGATAACAAGAAGAAGAGCGCCCTCATCGAGGCAAAGGATGAGATACATAAGCTCCGCACTGAGGCGGATAAGGAGATCAAGGATCGCAGGGCTGAGCTGTCACGTCAGGAAAGACGTATGCAGCAGAAAGAGGAGAATCTCGATAAGAAGACCGATAACCTTGAAAAGAAGGAGGACACTCTCAACCAGAAGATAAAGAGTGCCGACGAAAAGCTCAAGGAGGCTGAGTCGATAAAGAAGTCTCAGATGGATATTCTCGAGAGGATCTCGGAATTCACAAAGGATCAGGCAAAGGAATACATTCTCTCTACTCTTGAGGACGACCTCGTTCACGAAAAGGCTGTCAAGGTACAGGCTTACGAGCAGCTCCTCAAGGACGAGTGCAACGAAAAGGCAAGAAGCTATATCTCGCTCGCTATCGCAAAGGTGGCTGCGGATCAGGTATCGGAGGCGGCTGTCTCTGTTGTTCCGCTCCCCAATGACGAGATGAAGGGCAGGATCATCGGACGCGAGGGACGCAACATCCGTACCCTCGAGACCCTCACGGGCGTCGACCTCATCATCGACGATACCCCCGAGGCTATCACACTTTCATGTTTTGACCAGATACGCCGCGAGGTGGCTCGAATAGCACTCGAGAAGCTCATCGCTGACGGTCGTATCCACCCCACACGCATCGAGGAAATGGTCGACAAGGCTCGCCGTGAGGTTGAGCACCGCATCAAGCAGGAGGGCGAAAGAGCTGTCATCGAGACCAATGTTCACGGTCTCAACCACGAGCTCATCAAGCTGCTCGGTCGTCTGAAGTACCGCACCAGCTATCGTCAGAACGTACTCGACCACTCGATAGAGGTCGCACAGCTCTGCGGCGTTCTCGCCTCTGAGCTCGGCGTTGACGCCAATATGGCAAGACGCGCAGGTCTCCTCCACGATATCGGTAAGGCGCTGACCTCCGAGATAGAGGGCTCGCACGTTCAGATAGGCGTTGACGTATGTAAAAAATACAACGAGAATCCCGTTGTTATACACGCTGTCGAGGCTCACCACAACGACGTTGAGCCCAGAACAGTCATCGCCTGCATCGTTCAGGCTGCCGATGCTATTTCCGCTGCAAGACCTGCCGCAAGAAGCGAGAACTATGAGAGCTACATCAAGCGTCTCCAGAAGCTCGAGGAGATATGCACCTCCTATGAGGGCGTTGATAAGTGCTTTGCAGTTCAGGCAGGCCGCGAGGTCAGGATCATGGTCGTTCCCGAGGTCATCAACGACGAGAAGATGGTACTCGTTGCGAGACAGATCGCTCAGCAGATCGAGACCGAAATGGATTACCCGGGTCAGATCAAGGTCAACCTCATTCGCGAGAGCAGAGTTTCCGACTACGCAAAGTAAGCGTTCAGCTGCGGACGGTATTCGTCCGCAGCTTTTTTTATCAATTCGTAAATTGTGCATTTAACAGCCGTAAAGGAGCTGATTCTATGAAACGTCTGATAAAGAGAGCCGCAGCTGCTCTCCTCGCCGCGGGAGCTGCCGCCTCGTTCATGCTGCCCGCGTCGCTTTCGGCGTCCGCAAAGTGGCAGAGGGTGGGCTATGTAGGCGACCTCAACAGCGACGACAAGTTCAGCGTCGCCGACCTCGTCATACTCACGAAGTATGTGCTCGGCGCCGAGGGTATGCCCGAGACGGGAATATACGATATGCAGGGCGCGTACTACCTCACGGGTGTGCGCGACGAGATATCCTCTCTCGGTCAGGACGCCATAAAGAACGGCGTTAAGCAGTTCCAGCTCGCGGATATGGACGAGGACGGCGTGATAGACACCTTCGACCTCGCCGCACTGCGGAAGGTCGTCGTCGACCCGAACAACGCAAAGCTCCTCTACCGCTGGTATGCGGACGAGGTCGAGCCGCCCGACTACATCGACGCTCCGATATACGACCTCTACGGCTCGATGCCGTCACAGGGCGACGCGAAGGTCGTCGCGTTCAGCGTTGAGTTCCCCGACCTGAAATTCGGCTATAAGGCGTCGACCGACGAGGTCGAGCAGGCGCTGTTTGCTCCCGCTGATGAGAACAGCAAGCTGTTCCCGCTCGAGAGCATATCCGCCTTCTATGAGCGCTCCTCGAAGGGGGCGATGCACCTCAGCGGCAAGGCTTACGATTATACGGCAAAGTACCCGATATCAAATTATGAGGGCGACAAGTTCCACCTCGCGATAATAAACGAGGTGCTCGAGGCATTCGACGAGCAGATAGACTTCAGCGAATACGACGCCGACGGGGACAGCATGATAGATACCGTGATGATAATCGTCCCGAGCACGGCGGACGATGACAGCTGGTGGCCTACCTCAGGCGGCTACGGCGGAAGCAGCAAGCTGAAGTTCGACGGCTGTAAGATAGGGCACGTCATCGTCGGCAACCGCAACATCGAAGCCAAAAACAACTATGCCGCCTTCTGCCAGACCTACTCCCACGAAATGGGACACTGCATGGGTCTGCCCGACTACTACCTCTATGATGCCGACGATTTTCAGGGTATGCACGGCTCAGCAGGCTTCGAGCTCATGGACGACGCGTTCGGCGACTTCGGCGCCGCCTCGAAACTCATGCTCGGCTGGTACAGAGAGGACCAGATAAGCGTGTTCGACCGCTCGGCAGGCGAGCAGACCTTCACGCTGTACAACAGCGAGACCGACCTCGGCAACTGCGTGATAATACCGCGCGGCACGCTCGGCGACAAGTACCGCTCGGAGTTCTTCATCATCGAGTATACGACCCTCGACAACAACAACCTCCGCATACGCGACAAGTGGTGGAAGAAGGTCGGCGAAGGCGTGAGGGTGTACCACGTACAGGCGTCGCAGAATGGCGACCGCACCTTCCCGAGCTGGAAGTACGCGAGCGGCAACGACGAGGCTACCAACTATAACAACGGTATCCGCTTCATACGCCTCGTGAACGAGGGCGACGACAATACCGACAACTTTTTCCGCGGCGGAAGCGTCGTCAACAGCAGTGTGAGCGGCTTCATGTGGTACGATGACAGCGGCAGACTGACCGTCAGTCCCGAGACCGCCATATACGTCACAGAGGGCGAAAACGGCACCTACAATGTCAGGATAGCGGCAGAATAAAACGAAAGAAAGGTCCAACCTATGGCTAAGGAAATATTCCATACAAGTGAAAAATCGAATTTCATACTCAATCTGACCGAGGAAAAGTACACGAAGCTCGCCTCCTACGGACTGCTTGCGGCGCTTTTCACGACCTCGCTCGCGACCGCGATACCCGTTATCACAAGCGAGTCGCTCTTTGAGCTGACCTCCGCGGGACTCGCTGTATCGGGCGTTATCTGCATGATACTTGCGCTGATAGCGCTCATCAAGAAGTATGTCAGCGGAAAGCTCGTTTTCCCGATATGCGCCTTTGCGGCAATGCTGCTGTGGGGCGTAGTATCGCTCATAAACTCGTATGACATCAGCATAGCCTTCTATGGCTACAACGGCAGAGGCGAGGGACTCCTTGCGCTGATATTCTACCTCTGCTTCTTCATCACAGCCGCCTCGATAAAGCGCGAGCAGGCTCTGAAAACCGTCGTTTACGGACTTGCGGGGCTCGGTCTGCTCCACTCGGCATTCGGACTTATACAGGTATTCACGGGCAAAATGAGCAGCTACCGCATGGTCTCCATGGAGATACAGCCTAACGCGGCATCGGGTCTCTCGCAGTCGCCGCTCTTCCTCGCGATGGTGCTGACGCTCGTCATCACCTCCTCGCTCATAGCGTTCATCTCCGTCAAGGGAACGGGCAGCAAGGTCTTCTTCATCGCTACAGCAGCGATATGCTCCTTCACGATGATGTTCACCTATTCCTTCATCGGTATCTGCGGAGCTGTATTCGCAGTCCTCGCAGCAGCAGTCAGAGTATTCAGGCTCAGGGCGAACAAGGCGGGACTTGCCTCCGTGCTCGCGGTCATAGTGCCCGCAGCGGCAGCAATAGGACTTGTTCAGGCAGGACTTATCGGCAATATCTCGAGCTATCGCCTCTATGACGGACGCATTCTCTGGTTCGCGGATTCCTACTACCGCATCTCCGCGAGCGGCGAACCCGACTTATCTAACATCGACATCGACGACACCTACGATGTTTACTACACGCTCAACAGCAAGACTATGAACATCATCAGTGTTCACGGCTTAACGGGTACAGGTCCCGAGCAGCTCGTATTCCCGCAGCTCTATACCTTCGGCAGCACGAACGGCGATGAGGACGCACTCATCAGCGACATAGTAGCCGAGAACAAGGGCACCTTCGACAAGGTGTACAATGAGTACCTCTATACCGCAGCAACACGCGGCATTCCGTCGCTCATCGCGCTCATAGCGGTGCTTGTGCCGACTCTCTTCGTCGGAGCTAAGAAATCGAAGAAGGGAACATGGACTCAGACTTGTATGTTCGTCCTCACGCTCGGCGGAGTGCTGATATTCTTCATCGGATGCAGCAATACCGCGTTTTCTCCGATATTCTGGACAGTGGCGGGCTGCTCGATAGCACAGCTTGCAGCTCCCGCAAAGGAAGCGGTCCTCGCGGTAGAGGCTCCCAAGGAAAAAGCTGAGCCAAAGGCGAGTGCTCCCGAAAATAAGCCTCAGCCGAAGAAAAACAACGGCAAGAAAAAGAAGAAGTAACAAGAATCCAATAGCTTAATTATACGAAATATGAGCACTTGTTGAGGAGGAACCTTCTGAAAAAGATCCTCCTCAAACTTTTCCTCCGAAGCATTCAGGACATCCGCAAGAAAAATACACATAAAAGCACGTATTGTCAAAGCCAGACCTGCTCATTTTTTCATTTCCGAAAAAAATTTCAAAAAACGCTTGACAAGCGTTCTGATTTCTGATATAATATTATAGCAGTCAACTGATACTGTATGCGAGTGTGCTGGAATAGGCAGACAGGCACGTTTGAGGGGCGTGTGTCGACAGACGTATGGGTTCAAGTCCCATTACTCGCACCAGCGCGGATACGAAAGTATCCGCGCTTTTTTGAAAAAATTCAAAAATGTGCTTGACAATCCCGAAATGATATGATATAATAATTAAGCTGTTTGAAAAAGCAGTACATATCGTATTCTAAAGACAGCTGGCAGGTTCATCCGTAAGTCCCGCCGAGGAATTGCAAGTGATATAAGCTATCATTGTCCTTTTCCGAGCTGTCGGCAAAGGACTTTTTTATTGCACTCTGAATACGATACCATAAATTATTCGGAGGTGAATACACTATGCCAAGCAATGCAGTTCTCGAAGCTAAGAAGGCTAAGGTAGACCAGCTCACAGACGTCCTCAAGAATGCTGTATCAGGCGTTCTCGTTGACTACAAGGGTATCACCGTTGAGGAGGATACCAAGCTCAGAAAGGAGCTCCGTGAGGCAGGCGTCAACTACTTCGTAGAAAAGAACACAATGCTTCTCCGTGCATTCAAGAATGTCGGAATCGAAGGTCTCGAGGAATCGCTCAACGGTACGACCGCTATCGCTCTCTCAAACGAGGACCAGACTGCTCCCGCTCGTATCCTCGGCAAGTTCGCTGAGAAGGCAGGCGACGAGAAGTTCAACCTCAAGGCAGGCTTCGTTGAAGGTGAGGTTTACGATCAGGCTGGAGTTATCGCTCTTTCCAAGATTCCCTCAAAGGACGTTCTGCTCGCACAGCTCGTTGGCTCTCTCCAGGGTCCCATGCAGAAGCTCGCAGCTACCCTCAAGGCAGTTGCAGACAAGAAGTCAGAGGAAGCTGCCTGATTTCTGTACCATTCATACCGCAGCTTGAATCAATGACCGTATATCGGTAAAATTAATTAAAAGGAGATTATTATCATGGCTTCAGAGAAGGTTACAAAATTTGTTGAAGATATCAAGACTCTTTCTGTTCTCGAGCTTGCTGAGCTCGTAGACGCTATCCAGGAAGAATTCGGCGTAACAGCAATGGTTGCTGCTGCTCCTGCTGCTGGCGGTGCTGCTGGCGGTGCAGAGGCTGCTAAGACAGAGTTCGACGTAGTTCTCACATCCTTTGGTGACGCTAAGATGGCTGTTATCAAGGTTGCTAAGGAAGTTCTCGGTCTCGGTCTTAAGGAGGCTAAGGAGATCGTTGAGGCTGCTCCTAAGGCTCTCAAGGAGGGCGTTTCCGAGGCAGAGGCTAACGAGCTCAAGGCTAAGTTCGAGGAAGCTGGCGCTACAATCGAGCTCAAGTAATCGTATTACTTACGCTTACAAGAGGGACTGTACATTGTACAGTCCCTTTTTTATTGCTTTTTTAAGCTGATACTTTCGTTTTGCTAAATTAAGCCTTTCCCTTTGTGACAAATGTATATGCGCGGAAGCGTTTATTGTGTATTTCTACAATTTTTCCTGTGCTCGTTGACAAGTTATCGGTGAATGTGGTATTATAATCTTGATTAGTAGTGCGGGAGGTGACTTTGCAATGAAAAAAATAGTCAGCTTTGTTATGGCTGCGGTCATTGCGGCTGTCAGCGTACCGTGTATCACTGCGGAAGCAGCAAGCATGAGCGCCGTTCCCGCTGCGGAGCAGACCGTCTCCGCCTCCGATTCCGAGCTCGCCGACTATGCCAATGAAGTGGCTGTGATAGTCAACAAGGAGCGCAGCGCAAAGGGCTTGAAGCCGCTGAGAGTGCTGCCGAAGCTCCAAAGCGCGGCTCAGGTGCGTGCGGACGAGATAACTCGTGTCTTTGACCACCAGCGTCCCAACGGCACAACGTGCTTCTCCGTCATCGAGGAATTCGGGCTCGACTACTACTACATCGGCGAGAATATCGCCGCAGGTCAGACCTCGCCCGAGCGCGTAATGACCGCGTGGATGAACTCCGAGGGTCACAAGAGCAATATCCTCGACCCCGATTTCATGTACATCGGCGTGGGAGTGGTGCAGAAGGGCAGCACCTTGTACTGGACTCAGATATTCCTCAAGTACGAGGAATTCTCGGACGCCTATATCCCCAAGGAGAAGGAGAAGCCCAAGTATACGGGCGACCTCAACTCCGACGGCAAGGTCGACGGCAGAGACGCCTCGGCTATCCTCATCGAGTACGCCGCCGTTTCGTCGGGCGGCTCGTCAAAGCTGAATTCCGAGCAGAAAAAGCTCGCGGATATCGACTCCAGCGGCATGATAGACAGCAAGGACGCTTCGTATGTCCTCGGCTTTTATTCGTATCTCTCATCGGGAGGCAAAACCACCGACATCAAGCAATGGCTCAGACAATAACGAAAAACGGGACAAGTCCTCGGACTTGTCCCGCATTTTTATTCCTTTTTCTCAAACTGCTCCGATATGCCCTCGTCAGTATAGAAGGTGACGTTATCGCCGTCGAGGACGAAAGTGCTGTCGCCGAGCCCGTCGATGAGGCTGCCGTCGCCGCTGCCCTCGAGCGCAAGGCTGAACTCGTCGCCCTTTTGCGTATAATCGCAGAATTCGGGCAGGCACACGATGAACTTGCCGTAGCGTATCCTCAGCTTAACGTCAAAATCAGCGGTGTCGTCGCCGACGATGATTCCCGCGAGCTTCTGCTTGAACTCCTCAGTCGCGATGTCGTACAAGCCGTCGAAGCTGTCGGGGTCAGGGTCGCCAATCCTCGAAAGCTTGAGGAATTCGACCGCTTCTCCGCCATCCTCGGCATTTGCGAATACCGTCATCGTGCTGCCGTCGTACTGCACGGGCGGATTAGTCTCGCCGCTGAGCATGAACGAGCCGTCCTTGCTCAGCATCATTACCTCGGAGATGTCGAACTCCGCCGATACCTTGCCGTTTTCCTGCAAAACGATGTCCGCCTCGTCGCCCGACCAGCGTCCCACGAGAACGCCGTCCTCGTAGTCATGGCGCTCGTGGAAGGTGGCAGGCTGAGTTTCAGCCTCGCCCGCTGCATTGGTCGGAGCCTGTGTCGTCACAGCAGCAGCTGTCCCCTTCTCGATATTTATCGGACGCGCCGATGACTCTTCCTTCTCTCCGCACGCAGCGAGCGACAGCATAGCTGCTGCGCCGATGAGCAGAGCTGTTATCTTCCTGTTCATTCCGCTTCTCCTCTCACTTCACCTTTTTCAGCACCTCCTGCGCTCCGTCCTCGTAGGTGAGCGTAAGGGTGTCGCCGTCTATTTTGTATGTGTATTTCACGGAATCGTCCGTATGCTTGACGTAGTTCATGTTCTCGCTGAACAGCTCGAGCGTGCCGTCGTTCGTCTCGAAGGAGCAGTAGTCGTTGACCGTGAATTTCAGTTTCTCGCCGTCGACAGCGGCTGTGACGCTTATCTTCTCCGTGCTGATAGCGAGGTTATACGCGAGCATATCGCGGTATGAGCCGTCGAGGAGGTCGTACTCGCCGTCATAGCTGCTGCTGTCCGCTTCTCCGCGGCGCTTCATATCGAGCAGGAGTATGTCCTGCTCGCCGCCCTCATCGACCTCCGATGCGTCGTAGTGGTGAGAGACCGTGAGCTGCGTGCCGTCGAACTTTATCTCCTCCTTGCCGACCTTTGTCGACTCCATAGAGAACGAGCCGTCGCTGTTGAAGTGAGCGGACGAGGTGAAGTCAATCGGCAGTGAGACCGTCCTGTCCTCGCTGAAGATGTAGCCGCTCGCTCCGTTGCTCCATTCGCCGAGAATTGCAGTGTCTATCTCGGTGGTGCTGACGCGCACCTCCCTCGAGCTCTCCTTATCCTTCTTGTCCGAGCAGCCGACAAGGGCTGTTCCCGCCACAGCGGCGGCTAAAATCAATGCTGTTATCCTTTTCATATTATCCTCCGTATCATATCTCGTCCATCGAGAGCGTAGCTATCGCGTTGAGGCTCTCGTCGGCGGTAATGCCCGCCATGAGGTTGTAGCTTCCCTGACAGCCTATCATCGCGCCGTTGTCGCCGCAGAGGCTCTTCTCGGGCATATAGAAGCTGTAACCGCGCTTCGCGCACGCCCCCGACATCGCCGCGCGAACGCCCGAATTTGCGGAAACTCCGCCCGCGAGCGCTATCTTCTTATAGCCGAGAGCCTCCGCCGCGAGCATAGTCTTGCCCGTGAGTATCTCCGATATCGTGGCTTGCAGGCTCGCAGACAGGTCGTTCCTGTCGATGTCCTCGCCCTTCTGCTCGGCGTGATGGAGCATATTTATCACCGCCGTTTTCAGTCCCGAGAAGCTGAGGTCGAACTCGTTGCCCGCTACAGCAGGGTGCGGCAGTTTGAACGCCTTCGCGTCGCCCGACTGCGCCGCCTTGTCGACGTGAACGCCTCCCGGGTACGGGAAGCCCATTGCACGCGCGCACTTGTCGAAGCACTCGCCTGCCGCGTCGTCGCGGGTGCGTCCGACTACGCGGAATTTCGTGTAGCTCAGCACCTCGATGATGTGGCTGTGACCGCCGCTCGCTACGAGGCAGAGGTACGGCGGCTCGAGGTCAGGGTGGCTGAGGTAGTTCGTGGCGATGTGTCCCGCGATGTGGTGGACGGGTATCAGCGGCTTGCCCGAGGCAAGGGCGAGCCCCTTTGCGAAGTTGACGCCGACGAGCAGGGCTCCGATGAGACCCGGGGCATAGGTCACGGCTATGCCGTCGAGGTCGGCGAGCTCGATATCAGCGTCCGCGAGCGCCTTGCGGGTCACACCGAGAATGTTCTCGCAGTGGCGGCGCGAGGCTATCTCAGGCACAACTCCGCCGTATTTTCTGTGCTCCTCTATCTGTGTGGAGATGACCGACGAGCGTATCGTGCGGCAGTCCTCAATCACGCTCGCGGCGGTCTCGTCGCAGGAGCTCTCTATTCCTAAAATAAGCATATCATACACTTTCCTTCATATTTTTGACCATTATATCGGCGTCCTCAACGGGGTCGCGGTAGAAGCGCCTCCGCGTGCCCTCCTTCCTGAAGCCGAAGCTCTCATAGAGCGCGATTGCAGGGGCATTCGACTGCCGCACCTCCAGCGCGATAGTCTCGACCTCATCGGGCACGCCCGCGAGGAACTCTCCGAGGAGCGCCCTCGCCACGCCCATTCTTCGGTAGTCGGGAGCAGTCGCTATCGTGAGCACCTCGCCCGTATCCGAGGCAGTAAAGCCCGCAAACAAGCCCGCGAGCTCGTCCCCGCAGTACGCCGCGAGGACAACTCCGCCGTCACGGTCTGCCGCGTCCGCGAACGCCTTTGCAGACCAGCCGTAGCCTCCGAAGCAAGCCTTGTCCAGCGCGGACATCGCCTCAAAAGCTCCGTTCGGAAATTGAGAATTGAGAATTGAGAATTGAGAATTATTATTCATCTTTCCTCTCCCCTTTCTCCTTGGACGACAGTATTATTGACGATAGAATTTTTTTGATTTCATATGCGTCAGCAAAAACCGAATGAAATTGTTCCTTGCTTATATAGTCTGTTGCATGGAGGAGTCTGAGCCAATAGAGCGTTTCTGACGCTTCTTTTAATGCAATCCCCATTTTTGAGGTAAAATCCTTTTTGCTCTGCGCTTCAACAGCTTCATTAACATTTGCCCCTATACTTGTTCCGCTGCGCAAAATCTGCTTTGACAAAACATATTCATTCTTGTTTTCCGACAAATAGCGATATAGCTTTACGATACGAATTGAAAATTTAAATGTTTTTGATATAATTACGTTATCACTCATTCTCAATTCTCCATTCTCAATTCTCAATTCTTAGCCTTTCGCCTCGTACCAGCTCTCGCCCTGATGAACGTCGACTGCGAGCGGCACCTTCATCTCGTACACGCCCTGCATCTCCTCCTTGAGAATCTCCGCGGCGCGGTCGGCGCAGGATAGGTCGGACTCGATGATGAGCTCGTCGTGTACCTGCAATATCAGCTCCGCCGCGAGCCCCTCGGCTTTGAGGCGGCGGTACACGTTTATCATCGCTATCTTGATGAGGTCGGCGGCAGTGCCCTGCACGGGAGTGTTCATCGCGATTCGCTTGCCCGCCGCCTGCAACATCTTGTTCGACGAGAGAAGCTCGGGAATACGGCGCTTTCTGCCGAACATCGTCGCAACAACGCCCGTTTTCATCGCATCGTCGACCGTATTCTCCATGAACGCGTTCACCTTCGGGTACTTCGCGAGGTAGTCAGCGATGTACTTCTTCGCCTGCGCGACCGAGGTGCCGATATCCTTCGAGAGCGAGAACGCTCCGATGCCGTAGATTATGCCGAAATTTACGGCTTTTGCGGCGCTTCTCATCTCGGGAGTTACCATAACGGGCGGCATATCGAACACCTGCGCGGCGGTCGAGGTGTGTATGTCCTCGCCCGAGTTGAACGCGGCTATCATGTTCTCGTCGCCGCAGAGGTGCGCCATTACGCGCAGTTCTATCTGGCTGTAGTCGGCGTCAACGAGCGTTCTGCCGCTCGAAGCCGTGAAGAATTTTCTCATCTGCGAGCCGAGCTCCGTGCGGACGGGTATGTTCTGCACATTCGGCTCCGTGGATGAGATGCGTCCCGTCCTCGTCTCGGTCTGGCGGAAGCAGGTGTGGATGCGTCCGTCCTCCGCGACCTTGTCGAGCAGAGCGTCGACGTAGGTGGAGTTCAGCTTCGTGTACTGGCGGTATTTCAGCACATTGTCCACTATCGGTGAATAATTGCGGAGCTCCTCGAGCACGTCCGCGTTCGTGGAGTAGCCGCTCTTGGTCTTTTTCTTCGCGGGCAGCCCGAGCTCCTCAAAGAGCACGGTTCCGAGCTGCTTTGGCGACGAGATGTTGAACTCGTGTCCCGCGTCGTCGTATATCATCTGCTTGGTCTCCTCTATCATCTCGGAGAGCTCCGCACCGAACGATTTTACGCCGTCCCTGTCTATGCTCACGCCGAAATGCTCCATCGAAGCGAGCACCTCAGTCAGCGGCATTTCGATGTTTTCGAGGAGGTCGGTCATGCCCTCGCGGTCTATCTCGGCACGCAGTCTCTCCGCAAGTCCGCGCAGGGAGACGAGGTCGGCAAATTCGCCGTTCTCGGTGCAATAGTGGACACCGTACTCCGCGCAGAGCTTGTCCGCGGCGTAGTCTGTGGCGGAGGTGTTCAGCAGATAGCCGCATATCGGGATATCCGTCCGCACATTGCGGAGCTCCCCGCCGCGAGCCATAGCATAGCGGTAGTGAGGCTTCGCGTCGAAGGTTATCTTTTCGCAGTCCGAGGCGAAAAACGCGCATATCAGCTTCTCGTCCGCGGTGGTGTAGACGGTATTGCCGCTGAGGACGGTAAGCCTCTCGTCCGCGAAGAGGTAGCACACGTCCGCAAATCCCGAAATATCAGCGGCTGAGAGCTCCTGCTCAGTCACCTCTATCGGTGTGTGCTCCGCCTGCTTCACCTCGGGAGCAGCCTCGCCCGCAGAAGCGGAAATGCCGAGCTTGTCGAGCAGCTTGTACATCTCGAGCTCGGTCAGCAGGCGGCTCACGCCCGCATTATCGGGCTCGCCGAGGCTGTAGCTGCCGAGGTCGGTCTCTATCGGAGCGTCGCGCACTATCGTCGCGAGCCACTTGCTCTCCTTCGCGGAGTCCTCCCCTGCCGCGAGCTTCGCCTTGACGCCCTTTGTCAGTCCCGACTCCTCGTAGCCCGCGTACACGCCCTCGAGCGTGCCGAACTCCTGAATCAGCGATTTTGCGGTCTTTTCGCCTATTCCCGCAACTCCCTTGATGTTGTCGGAGCTGTCGCCCATGAGGGCTTTCAGGTCGATGAGGCGTATCGGCTCGAAGCCGTAGTCCTCGCGGAAGCGGTCGGGCGTGTAGTGTATCGTCTCCTTGTTCGTGGCGAGCAGAACCGTCACCTTGTCGTCGATGAGCTGAAGGCTGTCCCTGTCGCCCGTGAGGACATAGCACTCGTTCCCGCTGTCCGAGCAGAGCTTCGAGAGCGTGCCGAGGACATCGTCCGCCTCGTAGCCCTCGCACTCGACCACCGTGATGCCGAGCAGTCCGAGAAGCTCCTTTATCAGCGGGAGCTGCTGTGCGAGCTCATCGGGCATACCCTTGCGGTTTGCCTTGTAGTAGTCGACAGCCTTGTGTCGGAATGTCGGCGCTTTGAGGTCGAACGCGACTGCGACCGCATCGGGACGGACGTCGTCGAAGTTCTTCATATATATGTTCATAAAGCCGAAAATGGCGTTCGTGAAGACGCCCTTTTTGTTCGAGAGCAGCTTTATGCCGTAGAATGCGCGGTTGAGAATGCTGTTGCCGTCTATTGCAAGAAGTTTCATAGCCCGCTTCCTTTCCTGTAAGAATACATACATTATTAGTATAACACATCTGAGGGAAAATAGCAAGCATTTGAGACAGCTCAAAAAATCAGTAATGCCAACCCTGACGTTACGTCATAGTGATAGGCAGACTATCACTATGAACCGCCGTCCCCTGCACATGAAAAAGCCTCCCTTGCGGGAGGCTCTTGTTGTATCGTATATCAGTCCTTGCTTTCTTCCTCGGGTCCCTCGACGAGCTTCGCCTTGTGGAGAGCCGAGCCTACCGCCGTCGTGATGACCGTGGATACGACCATCTCAAACAGCGCATTTATTCCGACAAATACTACCACGAACAGCAGCACGTTGCCGTTGCCCTTGGAGTCGATGAGATTCTTTACGTATTCGTCTCTGCCGAAGAGCAGAACGAGTGCCGACATGAAGAACAATGTGTTCAGGAATGCCGAGCAGAAGCCTGTTACAGCGCATGATACCTGCATACGCGTGAGCTTGTGTCCGCTGACGAGCAGATATCCTATGCAGAACAGCAGCAGAGCTACCGTGATGCAGATGTACCAGATAAGTCCGCCAGATGACATCAGGTCGTCCATGACCTTGTCACGCACCCATACCTTCTTGCCGTCGTCGCCGATGACCGAGTGCGAGAACGCGAACTGCATTATCGACAGGAACAGTGCGAGTCCGAAGAACGAGGTGACAAGTCCCGCAACTGCGTAGTACGCGCGCTTTGCCTTCAGCTTGGTCATGCCATTATAGATGAAGCCGACGAGAAGTCCGTCGAGAGCACGCGGGATAACACGCTGGATAAACGCCATGACAGGGTTTATCTCGACGAGCGTCGCACCCATAGCGCTGAGCGGTCCTATGCCGAAGCACTGCAAAAAGCTGAAAAGACCGAAGAATGTGCCGACGATGAGTCCGCCGACGGGTCCCAGCGCGATGCCTGCAATGGCAATGGGGATGATGTTCAGCGTGATAGACAGCGGTCCTATGGGGATAGTTCCGATCGGCGTCAGTGAAAATAAGAGTACGATCGCCATCAGAAGTCCCAACAGTACCATTGATCTGGTGTTGAACTTTGTTTTCATATTTGATTTTCCTCCTTGTTATTATTCCTCCGAAGAGGATACAATACAACGGAATCATAATACCATATCTTTCACGTATTGTCAAGTCTTCCCGAAAATTCGGGGATATATTTTATTTATGGCGTGATGTTGTGCAGGGGCATACGAAGTTCAAATTTTCGCTTGCTATTTCCCGAAAAATATGCTATAATCAGCGTATAATGACATAAAATCACATGATCAGGGGGCTTTATATGAAAAAAACTAAAATTGCGGCTTGTGCAGGCGTTTCAGCTCTGTGCCTCCTCATCGCGGCAACCGCCTTCGGCAGTCACTTGATCGGCGACGAGCATGACAGCTCCGAGCCCGCGAACGCCGACAGCAGCGCTCAGACAAGCACACAGAGCACAAAATCCGCGTCCGAAACCAAGACTGAGCCAGCGACCGAGTCTGCCACACAGCATATCAGTCCCGTGGAGACCGTCTCCGCTGAATGCGCTACCCAGCAGACCGTCAGCAAGACCATATCCCGCGAAAACGGCAGCAATACGCTAAAACTCCCGCTTGCAGACTTCATCGAGGAGGGCGATAAGATAACCTCCTTCACCTTCGTCGTGTACTCGGGAGACGGCAGCAATATCGGCGAATTCAAGGGCGGCTGCGGTATCTCCGTATCGGAGGACTGCCCCTCCGCCACCGACAAGGGCTGGTATCAGTCGGGAGACTTCACCGCTCCCACGCAGGGCACCTACGGCGAGATAAAGTGGGACGTCCCCGCTGACATACGCGACTGCATCACTCCCGCGGGAGAGGTGCTCTTCGGCTACTGGTGGGGAGGCGCGGGCAGCGTTCGCATAGAAGAGGTCGTCTGCACCTATACGAGAACAAGAGCTATCCCCGTTGACGGCACTGTCTCTCAGCAGGTCGGCAAAAGCGTCAGCTACAACAGCGCCGATAATACAATAAAAATCCCTACAGCAGGCTTTCTCCCCGAGGGAGCTGTCCCGCAGGCGGTGACCTTCAATGTCAGCGCGGCTGGCAGCTTCCGCAAGTACACGGGAGGCTTCGGCTACAGCTCCTCCGCGGGAAGCTGTATGTCGCCCGATACGGCGTTCTTCACGGACAGCTCATCGCTCTCGCTGACGTGGTTCGTGCCCGAGGAAGCCAAAAACTACATCGCAGAGGACGGTGAGCTTGTGCTTGGATACTGGTGGAGCGAACAGCCCTCGGTCACTCTCGGCGACGTTACCGTGAAATACAGCAGCGACGGCAGCGCTCCCGCACCTGTGAATACCGCGCCCGCTGCAACTACCGACAGCAAGCCCGCAGCTCCCGCAAATACGGGCTTCCGCAGCTCGGCGGAGATAGTCGGAGATATAAAGGTCGGCTGGAACCTCGGAAACACCCTCGACAGCTATAATACGGGCAAGAAGGGTCTCTCGACCGAGACCGGCTGGGGCAACCTCAAAACTACCGAGAAAATGATAGTCGGCGTCAAGGACGCGGGCTTCAACGCGATACGCATCCCTGTTACGTGGGACGAACACATGGACGGTGACACCATTCAGCGTGAGTGGCTCGACCGCGTAAAGGAAGTAGTCGACTACGCGTACAACAACGATATGTACGTCATCCTCAATATGCACCACGACGACTACATCTGGTTCGACCTGAACGACTCCGAGTACGCGGGCGACAGCGCTAAGCTCATCAGGATATGGGAACAGATTTCCGCCGAATTCAAGGACTACGGCGACCGCCTCCTCTTCGAGGGAATGAACGAACCGCGTACAGTCGGCAGCTCCGCCGAGTGGACGGGCGGCACTCCCGCAGAGCGCAAGATAGTCAACAAGTATGAGCAGGATTTCGTGGATACCGTCAGAAAATCAGGCGGCAACAACTCCGAGAGGACGCTCGTTGTCACGAGCTATGCCGCCTCCGCAGAGGACGCCGCGATGAATGACGTTGTCGTACCGAACGACAGCCACGTTATCGTGTCGATACACTACTACGCTCCGTGGCGCTTCGCGGACGGTCAGACTACGACCTTCGGCGATTCCGAGAAGTCGGAGCTCGACGCGAAGTTCGCAAAGATGAAGAACAAGTTCGGCAGCACTCCCGTGATAATCGGCGAGTTCGGCTGCGTGGCAGTCGCCGACGACGCGACGCGCGCGGACTACTACAAGTACTACATCTCCGCCGCAAAGGCGCAGGGCATCAAGTGCTTCATATGGGACAACGGCGTGCGCTCGGGCAAGGACGGCTTCGGCATCTACAACCGCGGCGCGCAGACCTGGAACGACACTATCCTCGCGGGGATAATGGACGGCGCTAAATAACAGCAAGGGGACATCTTACGATGTCCCCTTTTTGATGCGCGAAATAATTCCGCGGGCATACCAATCGCAGAACGCCACAAAGGGACGCCCTATCTTGCAGGGCGTCCCCTCTCCGAAAACGATTCACTGAATCGTTTTCGGATTCACCCCTTGCGGAGCGCACTTCGTACCCAAGGGCTCTGCCCTTGGAACCTGCGGGGCTCCGCCCTCGCCCCGCAAGCCTTTGTAAAGGCTTGAGCGAAACTTTCGGTTTCGCGCGGTAGTCTGTTCGGAACGTTAGATACCTCCGCGCGGTCAAAAAACTAACTGCTCATTTCCAAAATCCGAATTCTGCACACTCTCCACCTTAATATTACAAAGCGGAAAAATATTTCCGCTCCCTGTTGCTTTTTTATAAATAGTATGATATAATATTTTTATATCATACTGCCGGGCTGTAAGCACTGCGGCTCTGCGGTAAAAAACGTGTTAGGAGTTAAACTATATGAAGTACGGACATTTCGACCTTGAAAACAAGGAATACGTCATCACTAACCCCGCTACTCCCGCGCCTTGGGCTAATTACCTCGGCGACCCCGAGTACGGCGCTATGATATCCAATAACGCAGCCGGCTACAGCTTCGTCAAGTCGGGCGCTAACGGTCGTATCTCGCGCTTCCGCTTCAATTCCGATATGGCGCTCCCCGGACGCTACATCTATATCCGCGACAACGACGCAAACGACTACTGGTCGGCTTCATGGCAGCCCGTTGGCAAGCCCCTCGACAAGTACAAGAGCGAGTGCCGCCACGGTACTGCATACACCGTAATCTCCGCCGAGTATACAGGCATAAAGTCCGAGGTGACATACTACGTTCCCTACGGCAAGACATATGAGGTCTGGCGCGCTAAGGTGACAAACGCCTCCGACAAGGAGAGAAAGCTCTCCGTTTACGGTATGGTAGAGTTCACCAACGAGCCCAACTACGAGCAGGACCAGGTAAACCTCCAGTATACGCTGTTCATCACGCGTACAAGCTTCGAGGAGAACCGCATTATCCAGCATATGAACGAGAACACGGGCTTCGACGAGACAGGCTCCAACCACAAGGAGCGCTTCTTCGGCATGGTAGGTCAGCCCGTAACAGGCTATAACGGCTCGCTCAGCAACTTCATCGGTCCCTACAGGACCTTCTCCAATCCTATCGCTGTAGAGTCAGGCAAGTGCGACGGCGTCATGAACTACAACTCCAATTCCTGCGGCGCTCTCCAGAGCGATATCACCCTCGCTGCGGGCGAAACAAAGGAGTTCGTCTTCATCATGGGTCAGCGAAACAGCGCTGAGGCTGCCGCTATACTCGACGAGTACAAGGCTGCGGGCAAGGTAGATGCCGAAATAAAGCAGCTCAAGGACTACTGGCACGGTCAGCTCGCTAATTTCCAGGTAGAGACTCCCTCGGACGAGTTCAACAATATGATAAACGTATGGAACGCTTACCAGTGCTTCATCACTTTCATCTGGTCAAGAGCCGCTTCCTTCGTATACTGCGGTCTCCGCAACGGCTACGGCTACCGCGACACAGTTCAGGACATTCAGGGCATCATCCACCTCGACCCCGAGCTTGCCGCTGAGAAGATACGCTTCATGCTCTCCGCTCAGGTAAGCAACGGCGGCGGTCTCCCGCTCGTTAAGTTCACCCACAACGCAGGTCACGAGACCTGCCCCGACGAGAACGACGAGCACAGCGTTTACGCTAAGGAGACAGGTCACCCCTCGTACCGCGCAGATGACGCTCTCTGGCTCTTCCCGACTATAGTCAAGTACCTCGGTGAGAGCGGCAACAAGGGCTTCCTCGACGAGGTCATCACCTACGCTGAGGAGGGCGGCGGAGAGGCTACCGTATACGAGCACCTCAAGAACGCTATCCGCTTCTCGCTCGAGAGACTCGGAAGCCACGATATGCCCGCAGGTCTCCACGCTGACTGGAACGACTGCCTCCGCCTCGGAAAGCAGGGCGAGTCCACATTCGTTGCGTTCCAGCTCTACTACGCTATGAACGTTATGACCGAGTTCGCTCAGAGCCGCGGCGACAATGAGTATGTTGCTTTCATCACTGACGCTAAGGCTAAGCTCGCCTCCGCACTCGAGAAGTGCTGGGACGAGGACCGCTTCATCCGCGGTATCCGCGACAACGGCGTTATAGTCGGCGCTAAGAAGGACCCCGAGGCTAATATGTGGCTCAACCCGCAGAGCTGGTCCGTTATCTCGCGCTTTGCCTCCGCAGAGCAGGCTGACAAGGCTATGGACAGCGTTCACGATATCCTCAACACACCCTACGGCGCTAAGCTCCTCGAGCCGCCCTACAAGTACCACCACTTCAGCGGCGCGCTCATGCAGGTGTTCAACCTCGATACAAAGGAAAACGGCGGTATCTTCTCGCAGTCTCAGGGCTGGCTGATACTCGCTGAGGCTCTCCTCGGTCACGGCGACCGTGCATTCGAGTACTTCCTCGAGAGCTCGCCTGCCGCTATGAACGATAAGGCTGAGATTCGCGTTATGGAGCCCTATGTTCACGGTCAGTTCACCGAGTCCAAGGCTTCTCCCTATGAGGGTCGCTCGCACGTTCACTGGCTCACAGGTACGGCTTCGACTGTTATGGTCGGCTGTGTCGAGGGTATCTGCGGTATGCGTCCCGACCTCGGCGGTCTCGCGATAGCTCCGTCTATCCCCGCTTCTTGGGACGGCTTCAAGATTTTCAAGAACTTCCGCGGCAAGAAGCTCAACATCACTGTTGACAACTCCGCACACGTTCAGTCGGGCGTCAAGGAGCTCTACCTCAACGGTACGAAGCTCGACGGCAACTATGTTCCCGCGGACAAGCTCGCTGACACCAACGAGATAAAGGTCGTTCTCGGCTAAAAACAGCATGAAAAAGGCGCTCGCATGAGCGCCTTTTTCAATTTGTAATGCGTAATCGCTTCCCACCGAAAGCAGATTATGCCGTTTGTGCAGACTGAGCGAGCTTGCGAGCGGCAACGAAATATGGGGTCCGGGGTGACTCCCCACAGTGTGGGGAGATGTCAGCGAAGCTGACAGAGGGGACGGG
>SAMEA3663299__coassemble_235_pt1 | contig 30147 bp, 28 predicted proteins | sample SAMEA3663299__metabat2_low_PE_032 | metagenome-assembled genome bin SAMEA3663299 (sample SAMEA3663299) | pig gut metagenome | biome: pig gut; feature: pig-associated habitat; material: faeces | place: China | collected 2013
TAGGGGAGGAGTTTGAGGAGGACCCTTTCTCAAAATGGTCCTCCTCAATAATAACGTGTAGACAGTCATGCAGGCATAATGCAGCTTTTTAGTCGTTCCTGTGCAGATATGCGTAGACAGTGGGTATCACTATAGCGAAGGTCGTAGGTACAATAGTAAGGATAATGGAGGCTGTATCGCTGCCTGTGCCTGTGAGCCACAGTACGGCAGTTCCCGCGAGCGTGAGCAGTCCCGCCGCAACCCAGACCTTGCCTGCGAATCTGTGTGTGACGTCCCAGCAGCGCTCGTTTTTGAGCGTCCACGGCAGCTTTATGCCGAGGTTCTTGTTCTGACGGACGGTGGGAAGGTAGTTGCCCATTACCACGAACATCAGTCCGATGATGAAAGGCAGGAGGACGTCGAAATTCGCGGGTATCTTGTCGCCGAGCTGCGCGCCGCTGTCCATTACTATGAGTATGAACCAGCTCACCGCTATGAGCATTACCTCGATGAAGAGGAGTATGATTGTCAGCGGCTTGATGTTCTTCTCAATGTTTTTGGACTTTGAGGTTATCAGCAGTCCGAGCGGGAATATAGCCAGTACTACTATCGGGAGTAATATTCCCAGCCACCTTGAGCCAGTGCCATTGCATACGAATGAGGCGTCGAAATGCGTGGGCACTGTGTCGGGCAGACGGAGTACGAACAGCGCCGCTATGATGAGGTTTACTATTCCTATGATAACTGTTACGGCTGTGAGCCTCTTTATTGTATTATTTTTCATTGCCATTTCCTCCTTTTCCGAAAACGGCGGCTATTCCCGCCAGAAACTCCTGAAATACCGTCATATTTATGCGGTAGGTTATGGTCTGTTTTTCCTTTTCCGCAGTCACGAGCTCAGCCTCGCGCAGTATCTTCAGATGGTGCGAGATGGTGGCGTTCGATATCTCGAAGCGGTCGGCTATCTCGCCCGCGGTCATCTCCTGCTTTTGCAGTAGGCTGAGTATCTCGCGGCGTGTCGGGTCGGACATTGCGCCCCATATGTCTTTCATACGGATACCTCCTTTTCTGTCGGCATTTTCCTGTATACGAAGCGTACAGTGATGAATAGCAGTGCCGCTGCTCCGAGCAGCAGTACAGCCTCGAACAGCAGATGATTTTTCGTGTAGATTATGCAGCTGAAGTCAAGAGCCGCGTGCAGAGCTATCGCCAGCGGGTAGAGCCATAGTGCCTTCTTCTCGCGGACAGCACGGAATACGAGCACGGACAGTCCCGTTTGCAGCATCATTGCCGAGACACGCTCGACCATGCCGAGCACCGCGCCGCCAAACGTCATGGAGGCGTACTCCCTGAGCTTATCCATGGCGACGGGCATCAGCTCCGCGGGAACATCTTTTGTTACCTCGTCTATTCCTCCACTGTTGACGATAACTGCGAGCACGATGAATGACAGCGTCGTGAAGCCCGCATACAGCGCCTCGATACCGCCGTGACCTATCGCGTAGGAAACAGATGTGCGGCGGTCGGTGTACTTTTTCAGCACGTATCTGAACGCGAGGAAGCGTCCTGTCTCCTCGAATATGCCCGCGAGCAGTCCCACGGTGAGGTAGTACAGCCACGGAGCCGCGTTTATGCTCCGCGAGACCGAGTTATCGCCGTATAAGAGCGGATATGCGGGTATCAGCTTCAGCCCGAGGGCAAATACGGGAAATATTACGGCTCCGACCAGTGTCGGGAGAATTTTTTCGTGGGTGCGCTTGCGCCAGATGATGAACACCGTGACAGGCAGGAGCAGCATGAACAGTCCGCTTACCGCATATCCTGCGATAGTTGAAGCAGAGAATGTGATGTTCATAGTGAAGCCTCCTTTATTTTGATGATTATCTAAATAGCAGCTATTATTATAGACGGTATTTTGATATCCGTCTAAATATAATATACCACAACCTTTTGAATTTGTCAAGAGGTATTTTGATAATTATCGAAATAATTTTTGCCGACGTCCTCAGACTTGACTACAGCCGCAAAATGCATTATAATATACATTGGTGTCATATACTTTTTATTATGTGCGGTTTTTCGCGTATCTGCGGAGATACGCAGAGCTTTGAGAGGATGAAATCATGAAAAAGGTATTGCAGAAATTCAAATACCGAAAGATGCTGTTAGCGTTCGCCGACGCCTTTATCGTGGCGGTCTCCGCGCTGATATCCAACAGCATCATGTCTGCTATGGAGGCGGGTATCGGTCACAGAATGGTATTTGCGAGCACGTTCGTGTCAGTCATCGGCTGTCTGCTCGGACTTGCCTTTTTCGGCGCATACAACAAATTGTGGAGATATTTCAACAGGAAGGATTACCTGTCCTGCGTGTTCGGCGTATTGTTCGGCACTGTCATATCGTGTACAGTTGCATATCTGATACTCAGCCGCATCCCATTGTCATATTACACGCTTCATACGCTGCTTGCTGTGGGCGGAGTATGCGCCTTCAGATTCATATTCAAGAACACCTTCATCGACCTCATCGGCGCGGGCAGAAAGGGTGCGGAATTCAAGCGCACTATGATGGTCGGCGGCGGACAGGTATGCAGGATGCTCATCAGTGAGATACGCTCTGCTCAGGAGCAGGGCGGCGACGGTAAGAGAAAGGCGGCAGTCTTTGACCCTGTCTGCATCATCGACGCTGACCGCTCCAATATCGGTCAGACGATAGACGGCGTACAGATAGTGGGCGGCATCTCCGATATCAAGCGCTTTGTCAAGGAGATGGAGATAGAGCAGATAGTCTTCTGCACACCCTCATTCATCGAGGACGACCGCAAACGCGTGCTCGATATGTGCTCGGAGACGAACCTCCCCGTGAAGGTCATACCATTTATCGGCGACCTCGTATTCGGCGACGGCGAGCATACCCTGCTCGGCAGAGTGCGTGACATCAGGGTCGAGGACCTTCTCGGACGCGACCCGATAAAGTTCGACAATGAGGAGGTGCGCGGATTCGTCAGCGGCAAGACCTGTATGGTCACGGGCGGAGGCGGCTCGATAGGCTCTGAGCTCGTCCGCCAGATAGCCAAGTACGCTCCCAGACGCATAATCATCATCGACATCTGCGAGAACTACGCCTACGATATCCAGCAGGAGCTAATCATGGACTACGGCGACTCCCTCGACCTCGTCGTGAGGATAGCCTCCGTCCGCGACTACGACAGAATGGACAAGATATTCTCGGAGTTCGAGCCCGACATCGTCTTCCACGCGGCAGCTCACAAGCACGTACCGCTCATGGAGGAGAGTCCCATGGAGGCGATAAAGAACAACGTCGTCGGCACGTTCAATACCGCATCTATAGCCAAGCAGCACGGCACTGGCAAATTCGTGATGATATCCACGGATAAGGCTGTCAACCCCACGAATGTCATGGGCGCCTCGAAGCGCTGCTGCGAGATGATAGTCCAGTACCTCGCACAGCAGGAGGATTGCAGGACAGAGTTCGTCACGACGCGCTTCGGCAACGTACTCGGCTCGAACGGCTCGGTGATACCGAAGTTCAGGAAGCAGATAGAGCAGGGCAAGCCCGTCACCGTCACTCACCCCGATATAATCCGCTACTTCATGACCATTCCCGAGGCTGTCAGTCTCGTTATGGAGGCGGCGGCTATCGCTCACGGAGGCGAGATATTCGTCCTCGATATGGGCAAGCCCGTGCGTATTGTTACGCTCGCGGAGAACCTGATACGTATGTACGGCAAGGTGCCGTATGAGGACGTGAAGATAGTGTTCACGGGGCTCCGTCCCGGCGAGAAGATAAAGGAGGAGCTGCTGATGAACGAGGAGGGCTTGAAAAAGACCCGAAATAAGCTCATCTTTATCGGTAAACAGAGCGATATCGACCCCGAGCGCTTCATGTCCGACCTTGAAAGGCTGCGCGAGGCTGCCGACAAAAACGACGACGCAGCCGCGATAAGCGCTTTGCATGAGATAGTCCCGACCTTTATCGCTCCCGAGGAGTACAACAGGCGGTTTATTTCCGGAAGCAACGAGAAATAATGCGCTGCTTCCGTCGTGAGCGGCTTAGGATACGAACAATACTTCTTCGTTAGTGCGGGGGAGCGGCGAATCATCGCCGCTCCCTCTCTTTTATACCAGCGCTTGACAAAACTGCGTGAAAAGTATTATAATATAAGTTGGTTGTTTATAATCATTTGCTTGATAAAATCCTTTGGAGGTCTATTATGAATATCAAAAGAAACATACTGCTCAATCCCGGTCCCTCGACAACTACCGACACTGTAAAAATGTCGCAGGTAGTACCCGACATCTGCCCGCGCGAGAAGGAGTTCGGCGGACTTATGAAGGGACTCCGTGAGGACCTCGTAAAGATCGTTCACGGCGACCTCGACAAGTATACATCGGTGCTCTTCTGCGGAAGCGGTACTATCAATATCGACGTGTGCATCAACTCCCTCCTGCCCGAGGGCAAGAAGGTGCTCGTTGTGGACAACGGCGCGTACAGCACAAGAGCTGTTGAGGTGTGCCAGTTCTACGGACTGCCCCACATCGACCTCAAATTCCCCGTTGACCAGCGCCCCGACCTCGCAGTCGTTGAAAAGACTCTGAAAGAAAATCCCGATATCGCACTCGTTCACACTACCCACAACGAGACTGGTACGGGCATACTCAATCCTATCCGCGAGATAGGCGCTCTTGCTCACAAGTACGGCGCGGTGTTCACGGTAGATACGACCTCGACCTACGCTATGCGTCCTATCGATATCGAAAAGGACAACATCGACTTCTGCATGGCGTCCGCTCAGAAGGGTCTCATGGCTTTCACGGGACTTTCCTTCGTGGTCGGAAACAAGGCTATAATCGAGAAGTCCAAGGACTACCCCAAGCGCTCCTACTACTGCAATCTTTGGCTCCAGTACGACTTCTTCGAGCGCACAGGCGAGATGCACTTCACTCCGCCTGTACAGACAATATACTCGACCATTCAGGCTCTCAAGGAGTACTGGGCTGAGGGCGAGGAGGCTAAGTGGGCACGCCATACACGCGTGTTCAACGCCATAAACAAGGGACTGGACGAGCTCGGATTCCGTCAGGTCATCAAGCCCGAGTGGAGAGCGGGACTTGTGTCCTCCGCGATATACCCCGATGACCCCAACTGGAGCTTTGAGGCTGTCCACGATTACTGCTACGAGCGCGGATTCACTATCTATCCTGGTAAGATATCCACAACGAATACCTTCCGTCTCTGCGCTCTCGGAGCTATCGACGAGGCTGATATAGTGGACTTCTTCAAGGTTTTCCGCGAAGCCCTCGAAAAGAACAATGTTGCTATACCCGTTAAGTACAATGATTAAGGAGAAATCAAGATGAAAACTGTTTACACCTGCTTCTGTACAGATGTTATCCATGAGGGTCACCTCAATATTATCAACAATGCCAAGAAGCTCGGCAGAGTAGTTGTCGGCGCGCTCTGCGACAAGGAGCTCATACGCTTCAACAAGTTCCCGACAAAGACGCTCGAGGAGCGTATCAAGCTCTATCAGGAGCTCGATGGCGTCGACGAGGTCATCGTCCAGAACGACGCTATGTACAATGACGTTATCGATACATTGAAGCCCGATTACATCGTTCACGGCGACAACTGGAAGGAGGGCGCGGAGTCCTCTATCAGAGCCAATGTCGTAAAGAGACTTGCAGAATACGGCGGCGAGGTAGTTGACGTGCCCTATACGTACAATCCCACCGTCAAGAAGATAGACGCTCAGCTCAAGGAGAAACTCGCAATGCCCGAGTACAGGAGAAAGCGCCTCCGTCAGCTCATCGAAATGGGTCACGTTGTAAAGACTATCGAGGCTCACAGCGGTCTGACGGGTCTCATCGCCGAGAAGACCGTCGTTGAGCACGAGGGCAAGCTCAATCAGTTCGACGCGATGTGGGTCAGCTCGCTCTGCGACTCGACAGCAAAGGGCAAGCCCGATATCGAGCTCGTTGACATGACGAGCCGCTTCCGCACTATCGACGACATCATGGAGGTCACAACGAAGCCTATCATCTTCGACGGCGATACAGGCGGACTTACCGAGCACTTCGTTTACACCGTGCGCTCGCTCGAGAGAATGGGCGTCAGCGCTGTCATCATCGAGGACAAGAAGGGACTCAAGAAGAACTCCCTCTTCGGTACCGAGGTAAAGCAGACTCAGGCTACAATTGAGGAGATGAGCGCTAAAATTGCCGCAGGCAAGGCGGCTCAGCTCTCCGACGACTTCATGATAATCGCCCGCATCGAGAGCCTTATCCTCGAGCAGGGCATGGAGGACGCTCTCGCAAGAGCCTTCGCGTTCGTTGAGGCAGGAGCTGACGGCATCATGATACACAGCCGTAAGAAGGACCCCGCCGAGATAGTCGAGTTCTGCGACAAGTTCCGCGAAAAGGACAAGAAAACGCCTATCGTCGTAGTTCCCTCCTCGTTCAATACCATAACCGAGGACGAGCTTGCGGCTCACGGCGTGAATATCGTAATCTACGCAAATCAGCTCACAAGAAGCGCGTTCCCTGCAATGCAGCAGACTGCCGAGGATATCCTCCGCTACCACCGCGCTAAGGAAGTTGACGACAGGCTCATGTCCATCAAGAACATCATTACTCTCATCGACGAGCTTTAAGGTGATACTATGGCAAAGGAAATAGCAGTTTTAATGGCGGCAGGTCTCGGCTCGAGAATGAGACCTCTTACCGAGAAGGTGCCGAAGCCGCTCGTGAAGGCGCACGGACGCTCCATGATAGATACGGTCATCAGTGCGCTCGAGGGCAGGGGAGTAGAGCACATCTACATCGTTGTCGGCTACCTCGGGGAGCAGTTTGGCTTCCTCGCGGAGAAGTACCCGAACGTCACTATAATCAGGAACACCGAGTATAACGAAAAGAACAATATATCGTCGATACACGCCGCCGCAGAGGTCATGAGGACGGCTGACTGCTTCATCTGCGAGGCAGACCTCTTCGTCTCCGACCCGTCCATATTCAAGGCGAAGCTCGACCGCTCTTGCTACTACGGCAAAATGGTCAAGGGCTATTCCGACGACTGGGTGTTCGACCTCGACAAGGACGGCTTCATCACGAGAGTCGGCAAGGGCGGCACCGATACCTACAACATGGTAGGCGTTTCGTACTTCAAGCAGAAGGACGCCGCTCTAATAGCGGACGCTGTCCTCGAGGCATACAGGCATGAGGGTCACGAGCAGCTCTACTGGGACGAGATAGTCGACCAGCAGCTCGGCAATCTAAAACTCGTTATCAATCCTGTCACAGCGGAGCAGATAGTCGAGATAGATTCCGTCGACGAGCTCGCTGAATTTGACCCCGACTACAAAAAATACAATTAAGGAGCATACAATGAAGGTTGAAAGCTTAGTAAAAATAATAGGCGCCGACTTCTATACGGGCGTCCCCGACAGTCAGCTGAAGGCTCTGTGCAACTACCTCATGGATACCTACGGTATCGACAAGAAGCATCACATCATAGCCGCGAATGAGGGCAACTGCACTGCTCTTGCGGCAGGCTACCACCTCGCTACGGGCAAGGTGCCTGTTGTGTATATGCAGAATTCGGGCGAGGGCAACATCATAAACCCCGTTGCCTCTCTCCTCAACGATAAGGTATACGCTATCCCGATGATATTCATCGTGGGCTGGCGCGGCGAGCCCGGAGTCCACGACGAGCCCCAGCACATCTATCAGGGCGAGGTTACGGTGAAGCTCCTCGACGATATGGACATAAAGTCGTTCATCATCAGCAAGGACACCACCGAGGATGAGCTCAGAGCTGTTATGGCGGACTTCCGCAAGCTCCTTGAAAACGGAAAGCAGGTCGCGTTCGTAGTACGCAAGGGAGCTCTCACGGACGCTCCCAAGGTCGAGTACAAAAACGATAACAAGATGATACGCGAGGAGATAATCCAGCACATCGTCAAGGCTACGGGAGAAGACCCGATAGTCTCCACGACGGGCAAGCCCAGCCGCGAGCTCTTCGAGACAAGAGCTGCAAACGGTCAGAGCCACAAGTACGACTTCCTGACGGTCGGCTCTATGGGACACACCTCCTCTATTGCGCTCGGAGTTGCGATAAACAAGCCCGAGCAGCGTATATGGTGCGTCGACGGCGACGGAGCAGTGCTCATGCACATGGGCTCAATGGCTGTGCTCGGCGCGAATGCTCCAAAGAATGTGGTACACGTTGTCATCAACAACGGCGCGCATGAGACTGTCGGAGGTATGCCTACGGTTGCGGCAAAGATAGACCTCGTGGCTATCGCTAAGGCGTGCGGCTATCCGAATGCCGTATGCGTTGACAGCTTTGAGGCTCTCGACAGGGAGCTCGAGGCTGCGAAGTCCCGCAATGAGCTCTCCTTCATCGAGGTGAAGTGCTCCATAGGCGCGCGCGATGACCTCGGTCGTCCTACGACTACAGCCCTCGAGAACAAGCAGAACTTTATGGATTACCTGAAGACTCTGTGAGCGAGGAAACGTTTATGCTTATACCCGAACCGCTCAAAAAGGGCGATAAGGTCGCGATAATAAGTCTGTCAAGCGGCATTGTCGGCGAGCCGTACTGCTCCCACACGAGGGAGACGGGGCTCGCACGACTGTGCCGCTTCGGGCTTGAACCCGTATTCACGGAGAATGCGCTCAGGGGCACGGAGTACATACTCGCGAATCCGCAAGCCCGCGCGGCTGACCTCAAAGCCGCCTTCCTCGATGACTCGATAAAGGCGATAATCACGGCAATAGGCGGAGTTGAGACCTTCCGCACTATCCCGTATCTCATGGAGGACGAGGAGTTCAGGGAAGCTGTCCGCAGTCACCCGAAGATTTTTCTCGGCTTTTCCGATACCACGCACAACCACTTCATGCTTCACAGGCTCGGTTTGCAGACCTACTACGGGCAGGCGTTCATGTGCGATATCGCGGAGCTTTCGGGCGAGATGCTGCCGTACTCGGAGGCGCAGTTCGAAAGCCTGTTCGCTCCGTATCACGGGCGCAGGATAACGCCCTCCGATACATGGTACGACGAGAGGAAGGACTTCTCGTCTGCCGCTCTCGGGACTATGCCCGTCTCGCATAAGGAGGAGCACGGCTACGAGCTGCTGCAGGGCAGCCCTGTATTTGAGGGCGAGCTTCTCGGCGGCTGTGTGGACAGCATGGGCGAGATGCTTCTCGCGGACGTCCTTGAGACGCTCGGCGAGCTGATAGCTCCCGTGTGCGAACGCGTCGCGGGACTTGCCGACGATTTCAGGCGGCAGTCCGAGATAATACGCAGGTACGGTATCTTCCCGAGCGCCGACGAGTGGAGGGGCAAGATATTCTTTGCCGAGACGAGCGAGGAGGCGCCGACTCCCGAGCTGCTGAGGAAATATCTCGCGGCGTTCAGGGCGGAGGGCGTTTTTGACAGCGTCAGCGGTATCATCGTCGGCAAGCCGATAGACGAGAAATACTACGAAGAATACAAGGACGTATGGCGCGAGGGAGTCGGCAATGCAGAGCTTCCGATACTGTATAACGTGAACTTCGGTCATGCGGCTCCGAGAGCTATCCTGCCCTACAGAGCGAGAGCACGCGTCGATGCGGAAAAGCAGGAGATAGTCCTGCAGTAAAAATGCAGAAAAGTCAGACCTTTCAGGCTGCTCCCCTAACGAAAAAAGGGACTCCGCTTGGTCTGACTTTTTGCGTTATATAGCCTGATAAGCACTGCGTACTCATTAAGACATAATTTATATATATATATTGCTTGAAATAAATATTGAATTGTGTTACAATTGTTTTAGCTTAATCTTTAAGCATTTATTGATGAAAAGGAGAAAAACTATGAAAAAAACGATTTTAGCAGTCAGTGCCGCGCTCATGAGCCTTTGCCTCTGCGCTCAGCCGATGCAGATGCTGTCCGCAAGCTGTGCTGATACGACCGCAGTCGCGGATGAAGTGGTCGAGCTCCCCTTAAACAACATAGCAGTTGATAAAATGAACGTGCTCTCGATGCTGATAGCCATTCTGGGCGCATCCCCGACGTACACTCACGAGAGCGATACAGAGGGCTACCGTGAAATCAACTCGGGAATGTTCGAAAGCTACGACCTGCTGACCGAACGCATACAGGAGACAACCACGGGAAAGCTGAGGGAGGAGCTTCTCGCAGAAGCGGCTCAGAACGTCATTCTCGTCAATGGTAAGCTCTGCGTGAAGGAGAACGGACGCTCGTACTATTCATTCCCGACAGCAAGCGGCGTCGAGCTCACAAAAGTGACCGACGACACCTTTACCGCGACAACAAAAGAAGCGTCAGAGCTCTACGGAAAAGGGACAGCGCACTTCGTAAAGGAGGGCGGCGAGTGGCGCATCTCGCTGTACAGCTTCCGCGATTCCGAAAACACCTTGGACGAGCTCGCTCTCAGCAAGGTGAAGGACCTCAATCTGATACTTGCTATAATGGGCGGTTCTCCGCTGTATACCGAGCCCACCGACAACGAGGACCTGCTGAAGATAAAAGATGAGCGCTTCACAACGATGTATGACTTCCATACCCTCATTGAGTCCGTGACAGGCAACGAGCTGAGGCAGTCGCTCCTCATCGAGAGCGAGAAGTGCATAACGGATTACAAGGACGCCCTCTGTGTGAGAAAGTCTGAGCGCGCGTACTACTCATTCCCGCTCGGACAGGGCTTGAAGCTCTTGAACAAGACCGACGATACGTTTACGGCTGAGACCGTGGAAAAGGACGACCTCAACGGCGTGGGTCAGGTGTACTTCTCACGCTATGGCGACAACTGGTATATTGACCACTACCAGTTCTCAAATTCGGAGTTTTCACTCGAGAATGAAGCAAACGGAAAGCTTGACGAGCTGAATATGATTATCGCAGTTCTCGGAGCTTCGCCGATGTGTACAGAGGACAGCGGTACAGAGGGCTTCGCAAAGATAACTGACCCCCGATTCGATACAAGTGAGGAGTTACTTGCCGCTATCGACAGCATTACCGCAGGCAATCTGAATGAGACTCTGCACAAGGAGTATATCGAAAACGTGGTCGAGGTAAAGGGCGAGCTCTGCGTAAAGCAGCAGGGACGTTCGTTTTTCAGCTTCCCGCTCGCTACGGGAGTAACAATAAGCGACCAGACAAACGAATCCTTTACTGCCAAGACCAATTCGGCGTCCGACCTCTTCGGTTACGGCACGGCTTTCTTCGGCAAGGAGGACGGCAAATGGTATGTCGTTCACTATCAGTACGGTGACGAACAGCCCTCCGATGTGACATTCGGCGACCCTAACGGCGACGGCAAGATTGACGCGAAGGACGCTTCGGCTATACTCGTCGAGTACTCGAAGATGTCCACAGGCGGAGAGGGCTCACTCTCCGACGCGCAGAAGTCGGCTGCCAATGTGAACGGCGATGACAAGATAGACGCAAAGGACGCTTCGTTCATACTCTCGTACTACGCTATGGCTTCGACCGCGACAGGCGAAGTTCCCACAATGGCGGAGTTTATGGCTTCAAAGAGCGAATGAGCATTGTTGAAAAACAAAATAAAAACGGAAACGCGGGCTATGCCCGCGTTTTTTTCATATTAGACTGCGCAGAAGTCCGCGGCAGCCCTCCTCAATGTCGGCATATGCCTTGCCGAAATCGCGGCTGTACCACGGGTCGGAGACGTCGTCGCTGCGTCCCGCGAAGGTCAGCAGCTTGTATATTTTGCCGTCGGGGTCGCTGCCGAAAATGCGGTTCATGTTGCGGATATTGGCAGTGTCCATGCCGATGAAATAATTGTACTTCCCGTAGTCGGACTTCTTCAATTGAACTGCTGTTTTCCCCGCACAGCCGATACCGTGCTTTGCGAGCTCCGCGCGTGCGGGAGGATAGACGGGATTGCCGAGCTCCTCGGTGCTTGTTGCACTCGAAGCAATGAGAAAGTCACCGCTCAGTCCCGCGTCCGCGACAAGCTTCTTCATTATGAATTCTGCCATCGGCGAGCGGCAGATGTTGCCGTGGCAGACAAACATAACTTTTATCATGGGCTTAAACCTCCGTAATTTGCCGTGTTTTGCCGCGATTTGCCTTTGTATACTTTGACGAACGGGTGTATTGATTCTGTCAAAATTCAGGGCTAACTCGGCAAATTGCGGCAAATCTTAGCATTCTAAGGACATCGTTAGTAGTAAAAATGGTAGTAAACACAAGGCGTGTTACTACTAAGGACTTTGGGCTATTACCGCGCATCACCGCGAATAGTTTGCTGCTTACTACTAAGCCGACTACTAATTGACGATGTGTGGTACTACTAAGATGCTTTCAAGTTCCATACCATTATACCATAATCCTTCCGTTTCATCAAGATGGATTTCGGAAAAAGATAAATGCAATTTCTCTCCTGTTGATTGACCTTTTGCCTATGATATGCTATAATGGTGAAAAAGCAAATGACCGAGGTGTTACCATGAAACGCAAAACAGCCAAAGAAATACTCGCCGAATCATTCCGCGAGCTTGCCGAGACAGTTCCGATAGACAAGATCACCATTAAGGATATCGTGTATAACTGTGATTATTCTCCTGCGACATTCTATCGTCACTTCAAGGACAAGTACGATCTGATCGCCTTTGACTATGTTCAGCGCACCTCGGAGATCATGGCGAAGGTCGGCAAGAACGGCTATGAATGGAAGGATACTTTGAATGACGGACTCCGATTTTTTGAAGCGAACAGTAAATACATAAAGAATTTGCTCCTGCATACAAACGGGATGGATTCCTTTGTTCGTCATTGGGCAAGTGCAAATATAACGCATCTGACCAACTGTATACTGGATCATTCGGATCTGACGGAGCTTACTCCTGATCTTACGATCTATGTGAAAATGTATGTATTCGGAACGGTGCAGACCTCCTGTGAATGGATGCTCGGAGAATTTGACATCACTGCGGAACACCTTGCGGAACTGTTTGAACAGGCTGTACCAGAGCCGTTGAAAGAGCATCTGAACATAAAATGAGAGAATTTTGCCCGAATGTCTCATTATGAGATATTCGGGCGTTATTATAGCTTGCATCTGCTGTGTTTTCAGAATATAATAGAATCATGGATCGCATACGAAATGACAGTATGCGGCAAATGGAAACACAGGAGGTATATATCATGGACGAAAAGCAGCAGATACTCGAAGCAATGAAGAAAGCAGGCGAACCGCTGAACGCAGGCAAGATTGCCGAGCTGACAGGTCTTGACCGCAAGGTCGTTGACAAGACCATGACCGCAATGAAAAAGGATGGTTCTATCGTATCTCCCGTGAGATGCAAGTGGGAGCCTGCTGAAAAGTAAGAACGATATGGGGCTGTCGGTTGGTTGTCGGCAGCCCTTTGCGTAAAGATGATCTGAAAGGAGCTATATTATGGAAATCAAAGCAGTTAAATTCAGAAAAGACGGATTCTATTCTCAGCCATTCGTATTCGGCGGCGAGGACGGTGCAGATAAGTTTGACAAGAATATCCGCTATCGCGGCAGTTTGCAGAACTATCTGATCGACACGGGCAAGGAGGTTATCCTTGTTGACACCGGACTGCCTGCCGGAACGCCCGAAGAAGTTCCCGACGAGAACAGCCCACTCTATACGGGCAAGGATATTTCAAGCTATATGGACGCTTTCAAGGCTCTCGGCTACAAGCCCGAACAGGTCACGAAGATCATGCTCACCCATAAGCACGCTGACCATTCAGGTGAGCTGAAGTCTTTCCCGAATGCGAAGATATATGTGAACGCAGATGAAGTCTCCGCTGCTGAATTGCAGGGGCTTGATAACATTGTACCTGTTACCTTTACAGACGGTGCGTATCACAACTTTCCGGAAAGTCAGAAGATCGCCGAGGGCGTTTATCTCATAAAGGCTAAGGGACACACCAACGGCAACAGTATTATTATCGTTGAAAGCGGCGAACTGTTCTATATGCTTCACGGCGATATTACCTATGTGGACGAAGCACTCTATGAGAACAAGCTGTCCGTTGTGTTTGAGGATGTATCCGCAGCCCGTGAGACACTTGACCGTGTGCGTGAGTTCGTCAGAAAAAATCCGACCGTTTACTGCGGTACGCATACGCCGCAGGGCTATGAGAACCTTGAAGCAAAGCGTGTTATGGATCTGGATAATCCCGTTCCGACAGTGCTTGCAGAGGTCGATTTCTCGGCACAGCAGGCAAGCGGAAAGTATGTCTGCTCGATCTGCGGATATGTGTATGATCCTGCTGAACATGACGGCGTCGCATTTGAAGACTTGCCTGATGACTGGAAATGTCCGAGATGCAAGCAGGGCAAGGATAAGTTCAATAAGGCTTAACAGTCGTGCACAGAAATCTTAGCAAAAGGTGGCTGAATGCCTATGAGAAATGAAATATCAGAAGTATCAACTGTAAACGATACATCCAGAGAAAAAACCATTGTCAAAACAAGTATCATCGGAATCATCGCTAACGTATTCCTTGCGGCTTTCAAAGCTGTGATCGGTCTGATGACGCACTCGATCGCCATTGTTCTCGATGCAGTTAACAACATCTCCGACGCAGGCAGCTCGCTTATCACGATCATCGGCACAAAGCTTGCAGGTCGTGAACCGGATAAAAAGCATCCTTTCGGTTATGGGCGTATTGAATATCTGAGTGCGATGATAATATCTGTCATCGTACTGTATGCAGGTGTTACCTCATTTATTGAATCGGTCAAGAAGATCATATCGCCGCAAACGCCTGAATACTCAATTGCATCGCTTGTAATCGTCGGCGTTGCTGTTGTGGTAAAGATCGTGCTTGGCAGATATGTGAAAAGTGTAGGTACGAAGGTGAATTCCGATTCGCTTGTAAATTCGGGTGAAGATGCTACACTTGATTCAATCATCTCCGCTTCTACGCTTGTAGCAGCCGTAATATTCATGATCTTCGGTCTGTCGCTTGAAGCGTGGCTTGGTGCGATAATTTCACTGGTTATCATCAAATCAGGCTTTGAGATGCTGAAAGATACGATCTCGCAGATACTCGGTGAACGCAGTGATCCCGATCTTGCAAAGAGCATAAAGCAGACAGTTACCGAGTTTGAGGGTGTTGAAGGTGCATATGATCTCGTGCTGAACAACTACGGTCCGGATGCGTGGAACGGCTCTGTTCATATCGAAGTTCCGGATACATATTCAGCAGATCAGTTAGACCGCCTGATCCGTGAGATACAAATGAAGGTATACAGAGAGCATCAGGTTATTCTTACCGCAATCGGCGTGTATTCGATCAACACCAAAGACGATGAAGCAAAAGCCATTGAGCAGAAGGTTCGTGATGTAGTATTCTCACACGAACACGTCTTGCAGATGCACGGTTTCTACCTTACAAAAGAAACAAACAATATCCGTTTCGATGTGGTTATCAGCTTTGATGCTCCAAAGCGCAGAGAAGCATATCAGGCAATAGTTTCTGATGTTCAGAACGCATTTCCGGATTATCAGTTACAGATTACTCTGGACACTGATTTTTCTGAGGAATAGTATTCTTACAAAAAATCCCCCTCATCAAAGGAATCACAACATTCCAATGATGAGGGGGATTGTCTTTATACTGCTTCATCCTTTGTTCTGTTCATTTCCTGTCGGGCGTTCTGAAGTTCCTCCATGCGGTGAAGCTCCGCAGCAGCATCCTCCAGTCCCAGATGTGTATAAACGTCAAGCGTGACGCCGATTTCGCTGTGTCCCATCAGATATTGCAGCGTTTTCGGGTTCATACCTGCCTTCGCCTGATTGCTGCAATAGGTATGGCGACAGATGTGAGGCGTGATGTTCGGCATCTGCACCCGGTAAATCTCGTTGTACTTGCTGACCATGCGGTTGAAGCGGTGTTCCCAGTGCAGCGCGACCAGCGGCATACCGTTCTCATCGAAGTACAGGAAGCCGCAGTAGCCGTCTACGAACGGTTCCCGTCGAGGTTTCTCTCTGTCCTCGATGATCGCCTGAAAGCAGCGGGCGACATCCTCGGTAATCGGAATCTGCCGCTTACCTGCATTCGTCTTGGTGGACTGGATCAGCCTCACCTCTGTCACAATTATACCACGTAAACTCGGTGTTGTAAATAGCCGCGGGATATGGTATAATGTGAGTATCGAATCAAGGGAGGTACAGGCTATGGACTTTTATGAGGCGATAAGCCGCAGGAGCAGTGTCCGCGATTTCACCGACGAGGCTGTCCCGCGCGAGGTCATCGAGCGTATCATCGGAGCGGCGTATAAAGCTCCGACCAATGACCATTTCAGGGACTGGCATTTCATTGTTGTGACGGACAAGGCGATAATGCGTGAGGTGCTCGAGGGCGTGCCGAAAGCTCTGACCGTGCAGGATGTGGACAGGATGACGTTCATCTCCGACCCTGTGCAGAAGAGCGCCTATCAGTATGCCGTGCCGAAGCAGTACAGTATGCTCATGGACGCGGCGGCTGTGATAATACCGCTGATGAAAAAGAAGGTGGACGTGCTTCATCCCGCCGACCTCTCGCACCTGAACTGCTTTGCGTCGGTGTGGTGCAGTATCGAGAACCTGTGGCTTGCGGCGACGGCGGAGGGCTACGGCTGCAATCTGCGTATCCCGTGCGGTGACGAGGAGGCAAAGGCGCGGGCGGCGACGGGCTTCCCCGAGGAGTATATGATACCCTGTTTTATCGGTATCGGCAGACCTGCCGAGGGAGCAGTCCGCACGAAGCAGCTTGTCCCCGACATCGAAAAGCAGCTTCACTGGCAGAAATTCTGAGTTAAAGGAGAAACAGACATGGATTTCGTTTACTATAACCCGAGCGACGACAAGCAAAGCTGCGTTGTGCGGACGATGACTAAGCTCACGGGCAAGGAGTACGACGCGGTGAAGTCGGAGCTGACCGAGCTTGCGCAGGAGCTCGGCTGCGGGACGTACAACGATGAAGCTGTTTTCGAGCGGTATATGGAGAGCCACGGCATTTCAAAGCTGAAAGAATATGATGAAATAAAGGTTGGCGCGCTCGAACTGAAAGGCGGCGTTTACTGCGTCCACTGCACGAATCGCGAGGGCTTTCATCACCTCCTGCCCGTCGTGGACAACGTGATATATGACAGGCGCGACGACAGCCGCGAGCTTTACGTCGTTGCTGTCTACAAAAAGCAGGAATAAGATGAAAACGGCGTCCATATGGACGCCGTTCGTTTATTTCAGCTTGTTGCGTATCCGCAGACACGCCTCGATGTGCATTATCCAGTGCCGCGAGAACGGCATCTGTATCAGCCCTCGGGAGTCCTTGCCGCACCAGTAGTCTATGAGCCACGCCGCGCTTTCGTCGGGACTGACCACATTCAGCGAGATGAGCTTCGCTCTGCGCTCTGCGGACACCTTCTGCTTGAGCATATCGAACGTCAGTCCGCGGAGGATATCCTCCGTACCCGTCCCGACCTCGGAGATGTACGCGTAGAGCTCATCAATGTCGAGCTGCCGCGAGAAGTCCGCTATCTGCTGCTTCACGAGCTCATTGCCCGTCGTGATAATCGGCGAGCCGATACGCTGCTGATAGCTGCCGCGGAAAAGTATTTGCTCGTCGCCCGCGATGAGAGTATGCGCGACGATGTCCTCGATTCGGAAGATGTGCCACAGCGAGTAGGCAATGGTCTTGCTGTGGTAGCCGTCCGCGTTGATGAACGGGATAGCACTGAACTGCTCGCGCGGGAGCTCCTTCCTGAACGAATTTATCGTGTCCATGAGCTCCCCGCGGAGCCTGAACAGCGAGGCGATGCCGTCCTCGAACGTGTCCCGCTTTTTCAGCTGAGACTGCATCTGCTTGTTGAGCTCCGACCACTCCTTGTTCATGCGGTCAACCTCCTTTGCTCAGACCTTTTCCATATAGACGAATTCGAGCTCACTGCTCACGGGCTTGCGGGAGAAAATCCTGTAGCCGTTTTTCTCGTACAGGCGGATATTATCCGCGCTGCGGGTGCTTGTGAAAAGCTCGTATCGCCTGTGCGGGAAGCACTGTTCTATCTCCACCAGCAGCCGCGAGCCCAAGCCTTTGCGGCGGTGGTCGGGGTGTACCATGAGCTTTCCGATATAGACAGTCCCATCACTCTCATAAGCGCGCACGGAGCCGATAATGCTGCCGTTTTCGCCGAGCATTTTCAGGATAACGCCTCTGTCGAATTCCGCCTCGACCTCCGACAGCGTCTGCTTCAGCGGAGGTATATCCCTGCTGCCGAACAGCGCTGCCTCGCTCTGATACGCGAGGTACTGGAGCGCTAATATTTCGCGTAGGTCGCCGCGTCCAGCCCTGAAAACCGTATACATTTCCTACCCTTTCAGTATCTCTTTCCTCATCGCGGTGAGGTCGAACGTGTCGAGCCTGCCGTCGGCACAGAGGTCGCCCGCCTCCCAGTCAGCGAGCTTCGCGTCGTGGACTCCGAGCAGCCACTTCTGCATGAGCACGAGGTCAGCCGCACTGAGCACGCCGTCGGAGTTGACGTCTCCGCGGACGAGCTTTTTCTCGCCGAAGCTTGCGGTTATCGTCATAGCCTTCCTGAGCGTTACCGTGACTGTCTTGTCGGTGCTGGTGATACCGCCGCTCCAGCCTGTGAACTCGGCTCCCGCGTCGGGGACAGCCGTCAGCGTGACGGGGCAGTCCGCGCAGTATTGACCGCTCCAGCCGCTGGAGCAGTCGGGAGTTACGGAGTTTATCCTGATTTTTCCGCCGCCCGAGGTCTTGAGCGTTATCGTCTGCATGGACTTCGAGAGCCCGAGGAAGTCCTGCATATCCTCGATAGTGTACTTGCTCCTCTCGCGGAAGAACTGCTTTATCTGCGGGAGCGTTTTCGTCTTGTATTCCTGACGGTTGTAGCTGAGATTGCTCTCCTTCGAGCCGCCGAAGAAGCCCCACCAGCGCACTGTCGTGTTTGCGAGCGATTCGGTGTAGTCGCGCTCGTAGATATCAGCCATTGCGTTTGCCTTTTCGGGCGTGAGCACATAGTTTGCGTAGTCGCAGTAGACGTTCGCGAATTTGTCGCGGAAGTCCTTGTTCTTCAGCAGATTGAGGAACAGATTCGTCGGAGCGAGCTTCTCCGTCCTGTCGATGCTCTCCATGTGGCGGAAGCTGTCGTAGGCGTAGCTCTCCACGCCGCCGAAATCGGCGTAGGTCTTGCCCATGGTGTAGTCGTAGTCGAACGAGATGAAGCGCCATTTGCCGTCGCTGTAGGGATTTCCCTCAATAGCCTCGCCCGTATTGCGCCACATCGCGCAGTTGCGGTTCGGCCAGTCGTATGTGCCGAGGTAGAGTCCCGCGGCGTAGTGGTCGATGAAGCTGTCGACGTCGATGAAGTCGCAGACAGCCTTATAGTTCGCGTCATTGCTCATGTCGAGCTTGGAGTAGCGCTCGCAGAAGCTGTTGAAGCTGTCGAGCTCCTCCTGCTTGCCCTCCTCGAGTTCGCCGTTCTTTATCATAGCGACGTCCTTTTTGTCGATGCCGTAATTAGTCTCGATGAAGTAGTCGGAGAGCTTCTCTATCATCTCGTAAAGTCCCCAGTATTCGCCGTTTATGAAGACTGCGCACTGGGTCATAGCCTGCGTCGTGAGGTCGGCTCTGTCGGCAACGAGCTTCTGCGCGAAGTCGTCGCGGAGACGTCCCTCCTCGCCGACTGCACGGAGCGAAATTGAGTCGTACTTCTCGATGAGGTTGCCCTGCCAGTCGCGGTTATCGGGGATAACTGCGCACTCGAGCTTGGACGCGCCGTAGTCGCTCCTCGCGTAGAGGTGGAAGCTCTTCTGCGAGGTGTTGCGCGTGGAGGCTCCCTTGATGCGGATACCCATATTCTGCTCGGCGATGCTCTTGCCGTCGCGGAAAACGGTTATCGAAGCCTCGCGCTCCCAGTCCCTGCCGTGCGAGAAGTAGTTGCAGACGTTGTCGGTGTCCCACACGCTCTTTTTCGCGTCGTAGGAGCCGCTTTTCTTCCACTGCAGATACTGGTTTCCCGTGACGTAAATGCCCTTGTCGGGGTCAAAGAGGTTGTCAGGGTCGGTGACGAGCGACACAACCGTCGTATTCTTGTACTGCGAGAGCGAGCCGCTCGTGATGAAGTAGGTCTGGCTCGCGACCCTGCTGTATGTGCCGTCGGCGTTCTTTGCTGCCGCGCGGACAACAGTCGCCTTGTCGACGTTGAACGGCGGCTTCTTGTAGCCCGTGCCGCGCGAGATAGACGTCGCGGAGTTGTCGTCCTCGACATTTGCGCTGTAGATGTTCGGCTCGTTCGTCCTGTCCTTGACCGTTATCGCGGAGGTGTAGTCCTGTGCGGTAGGGGAGGTGAGCGGGTCGCTGCCGTCTGTGGTGTAGCGGATAGTCGTGTTTGCTCCCGCGGACAGAGTGAGCGCGAAGTCGGTTCCGTAGAAGCCCGACGGAGCAGAGAAAGTTGGCGCTGAAACTGCGCCTGCGTTAGCCTTTGCGGGAGTAGGCGCCATTATCTCCAGCGTGTCGCCGCCGTCGGGAGTGCGTCCGTAGCTGACGTCCGTACCGAGCGTGGGGAGCTCCACCTGCTGGAGCACCTTGCCGTCGGCGTTCGACAGCACTACGGTATCGCCGTTCTTGCTGAGCGCAAAGCCCGTGTGGAGCTCCGCAGCCGTGGACTGCTGCTTTGATGCGAATACGACCATGTGCTCGCCTGCGCCTATTTTCGTCCCGCTCGGGAACGTGAACAGGAGCGGCTGCTGAGTGTCGTCGGACAGTCCCCAGCCTGACAGGTCTACTGCCGATGAGCCCGCGTTGTACAGCTCTATCCAGTCGGAGTAGACGCCGTAGCTGTCGGCGAGGCAGGTCTTGTTCTGCGAGCAGACCTCGTTGATGCAGACGGTCGGCTCGGCGGCGCAGACAGTGCTCAGAGCGTCTGACGGCAGTGCTAAGGCAGTCAGAGCTCCCGCGAGCATAGCTGCGGCAAATCTTTTTCTCTGTTTCACAATGATCCCTCTCTTTCAAGTGAAATGTCGATGTTTCGTGCGTATGATAAGTCAATTATAACTGAAAAACAGGCGGTTGTCAAGAAAATGTTGCAGCTTGGAGGGGGCATCCTGAAGCAAGATGACCCGCGCTGTTCCGATACCCTGCTTTTGCGGTTTGTGATGCAAAAAAGCCGAACGGACTTGATATCCTGAGCAGAAAATGGTATAATAAGGTGAAACAGCCCGCAAAGGCTATTGAGAGGAAACGAAAACGGAGGTATATCATCATGAAACTATCATTTGAAAAGGGCTTCTTTGCACCGCTTCCCGTACTCATCATCGGTACATATGACGCGAACGGCACTCCCGACGCCATGAACGCGGCGTGGGGCGGTCAGATAGGTATGACACAGATATCGGTCAGCCTTTCGAGCTCTCACAAGACGACCGCTAACATCAGGCTGAACAGGGAGTTCACCGTTGCGTTTGCGACAGCGGAGCAGATTGCTGCCTGCGACTATGTAGGCGTCGTATCGGGAAATAACGTTGAGAACAAGCTGGAAAAGTGCGGCTTTACCGTTACAAAATCGGATAAGGTGAATGCGCCGATAATAGACCAGCTTCCCGCTGTGATAGAGTGCAGGGTCATAGATATTCAGGAGGAATTCGGCGAGACGAGAGTTGTCGCCGAGGTCGTAGGCATGAAGGCTGACGAGAGCGTCCTTACGGACGGCAAGGTCGATTATGCCAAGGCGGGATTTGCTGTATATGACACAGTCTCCAAATGCTACAGAGCAGTAGTCGGCAATGTAGGCGCTGCCCGCAGTATAGGCAGAAAGTTCGAGTAACGGGAGCATTGCCGCTTCCGTATCTGCTGTACAGAATAACAGTAATGCAGCTTGGAGATATACTATGAAAAAGACAAAAAATCAGAATTTTATCCGCAACCGCAATTCATTCCGCGTTATCAGCTTAGGCTTCATTATACTGATACTGAGCGGAGCGCTGCTGCTCATGCTGCCGATATCCTCGCGCGACGGGACTGTCACACCGTTCAGGGACACGCTGTTCACTGCCGTTTCAGCCTCGTGCGTTACGGGACTGATAGTGCGCGATACGGCGACTCACTGGTCGCTGTTCGGGCAGATAGTCATTCTCACGATGATACAGATAGGCGGCATGGGAGTCATTACCCTCGGCGTGGTATTCATGAGGCTCTCGGGCAAGAAAGTCGGGCTGTGGATCCGCGGCATGATGCAGGATTCGATTTCCGCTTCGAATGTGGGCGGCATACTGCCGCTGACGGGCTTCATTCTGAAAATGACAGCTGTCATAGAGCTCGCGGGAGCAGTGCTCCTCTATCCCGTATTCTGTCAGGAATTCGGTCCGATAAAGGGCATATGGTACTCGGTGTTCCATTCGGTATCTGCGTTCTGCAACGCGGGCTTCGACCTCATGGGCGTGCGCGAGCCCTTCTCGTCCCTGACGACCTTCGGCGGTCATATCTATGTGAACATAGTCATCATGCTGCTCATCATCACGGGCGGTATCGGGTTCCTCACGTGGGACGACGTTGTTCGGCACAGGCATCATTTCCGAAAATACAGGCTCCAGTCAAAGCTGGTGCTCGTGACGACGGGGATACTGATATTCCTGCCTGCCGTGTTCTTCTTCAGCGTCGAGTATGTCGGCGAGCCTATGAAGGAGCGCGTGCTCCACTCGCTGTTCCAATCGGTGACCGCAAGGACTGCGGGCTTCAATTCCGCCGACCTCTCGCAGATGAGCGAGGCGGGCGTGCTGGCAGAGATAGCTCTCATGCTGACGGGCGGCTGCTCGGGCTCGACTGCGGGCGGAATGAAGGTCTCGACCGTTGCGGTGCTCTTCCTCGCGGCACTGAGCGTATACCGCCGCAGGAACGATGTTGAATGCTTCAATCGCCGTATCCCCTCGGACATCGTGCGCTCTGCGGGCGCGATACTCTTCATGTATCTGGTGCTGTTTTTGTCGTCGGGCATCGCTGTCTGCCTTGTTGAGCAGCTTCCGCTGATGACCTGCCTGTTCGAGACGGGTTCGGCACTCGGTACGGCAGGGCTTACGCTCGGAGTGACGACATCGCTCTCTCTTCCGTCGCATATACTGCTGATGGTTCTCATGTATGCGGGTCGAGTGGGCGGACTAACGCTCATATATGCGGCGTTTGCCTCGAATGCCGAGGTATCGAGAATGCCGCAGGAAAAAATAACCGTTGGATGATATCAGGAGGATAAAGCTATGAAATCAGTATTGATAATAGGCGCAGGACAGTTCGGTCAGCATATTGCAAAGCGTATGTCGGAGCTCCGATGCGAGATAATGGCTGTGGACAGTGACGAGGGACGTATAAACGCGATACTTCCCTATGTTACGAATGCGCAGATAGGCAACAGCACGAACGCGGAGTTTATGGAGTCGCTCGGGATACCCGACTATGACGTTTGTATCGTCACCATAAGCGACAGCTTCCAGAATTCGCTCGAAACTACTGCTCTGCTGAAGGAGCTCGGCGCGAGAAGGGTGATATCGCGCGCGCAGAACGACGTTCAGGAGAAGTTCCTGAAGCGCAACGGCGCTGACGAGACGGTATATCCCGAGAAGCAGATGGCTGTCCGCCTCGCGAATAAGGAGGCGTCGGACGATATACACGATGTTTTCCCGCTCGCTCACGATATCAACATAGTCGAGGTCGGTATCCCGAGGGCGTGGAACGGCAGAACTATCGCTGAGCTCGACCTCCGCAAGAAGCATCACCTCAATATCGTGGCTGTACGCCGCGGCGGACAGCTCGTTATACCGCTTCCCGATATGGTGCTGACGCCTGATGACGCGCTGTTCATCCTCGGAAAGGAAAGCGATGTGCGCAAGGTGTTCTGACAAGTGAGAGCCGCGTGAGCAAGCACGTACAGCAAAACATACAGCCGCAGGTGAAACGAGATTTTCCTGCGGCTTTTTTAGAAAAATGCACCTGAAAACTAAAAATGAGGGTATTATTGATTGAAGTATCCGATAATTATGCTTTGAACAAAAAGGAGGAAAAACTATGCCGCGCAAAAAGGAAGTGTCTCCTGAGGAGAAAAAAACACAGGAGCTCAATAAAAAGCAGAAGCTGGAGAATTCAGCTTTAAAAGAGCGGAAAACAACTGTTGAAAGAAACCTCGAAAGAAAGGCCCTGTTGCTTGACCGTTTCGGACCGAAAAGCAAGCTCGACAATATCAATCATTCTGTCTACAACGAAAAGGATATGAGCAGGTATAATGCTATCAAGCTGCCCAAGCCCAAGGGACTTACCGATGAAATGATAGCAATGATAGCTATCGGTGAGGCGATGAACCCCAAACGCCTGAAGGGGGCGCTAACCTCGTCGACCGTCGCTGGCAATCTGAACCAGCTGTCGTGGAATCAATCCTTTATCGTCGAGAACGTCATTTCAGGTGACGGAAGAACAAGAAAATTCGGTGCTCCTCTGTGCGAAGCGAAGGAAGAGACTGTCAGCATACTCAATGACTATAAGAAAGGCAAGCCCGAACGCGCACAGGAGGCATTGAAAAGAATAATTGCCTATATTGCGGACGACCTCGAGGTCGTCAGGACTGACCAAGGCAATGCGCATCCGCGAAAGGAAATGATGCGCGTCATAAACGAGATGCGAAAGATACCCAAGCTCGGCATCGACAATATGATGACAGACAGGGACAAAGCCCGTCTGACTTCGCTCGACCAGAAGATAAAGGCTGCCGATAAGGCGGACGAAACAGCAGTCAGACTGCTGGAGGATATGCCCGAGCCCGACAGTCCCGAGCGCGAGCAGCTCGTCTTTGACTACCTCTTCAATTCCGCCGTGGGAAGCGAAGGCTATAATTCTGACAGCGAAAAAGCAGCAGAGGATGAAGCAAGCGAGGAAGTTCAGAAGATAGCGGATAAGTACGCGAGCCTCGACAAGCGCTCGAAAGGAACGGGAAAGGGCTTTATTTCCGACTGCATCATGCACGATGCGTTTATGGTAAAGGACCCGCACGGTGCTGAAAACACCAAGCTCGGAAAGGAGCTCGTTTTCGGCGGAGACAGCCTGAAGCTGCTGAAGCTGAAGGAGAGGTTCTCTCCTGCGGAGGGGCTCATGGCTGCACACGGCAATACGGACGAGCTGAAAAAGCTTTCAGAGGGCGCTATCAGGAATTCAAAGCTCTTCAAGCAGCTTATGAAGGCGGATTCAAAGCTCGAAATGAACAAGCTGCTGAAAAAAGTCCCGATGAACGGCTTTAACAGCTATCCCGAGGTAAAGATACCCGACGATATGTCCAAGAGTTTTGCGGATAAGGGATTTGAAGCCAGATATGAGGCTGAAAAGAAAAAAATAGACAAGAAATTCGCGGAATACTCAAAATCTGTATATCACGACGAGTATCTGATGAAGTTTGAGGGCGTGGAAAAGGAGGATATCCTGAAGAACAAGCAGCTGAAGCCTGAGATAATCAGGACGCAGCGGCAGCTGAACTTCCCGAAAATGTACAAGCAGGCAGAGGAGGATAAACCGACCATAGATGCTGCTCCAAAACAGGTCGAAAAGGATAATGAGCCTCCTCAGGTGATCAAGGGTGCTGATGAAGCAGAGGTCAAGCTGAGCAGCGCAGACGGCGGCTTCAAAAAAGAGTATATCAAGGCACCTAACGACAAATCCCTCGAGTCATTTGACCTTGCAAAATATATGAAGGAGCAGGCGGGAAAGGCGAGCAAGCTCCTTGACTCCGACCGCTTCGGACATCTTGACTCCAAGGGGATAATTCAGGCGCGCAGCGATGTTAAGGCTTTTCAGGAGGCTGTCAGAAATTGCAGGACTGATGATATCATGGAGGACAAAAAGGTCAGGGAGGCTCTTCTCAAGGCGTATATTTCAACCTCGGGATACAAAAACGAGAAAAAGAAGGAAGCTGGCAAAGCCTACGATGACGAGGACTTCGAGCCCAAGAGCGATATGGGCAAGGACAGATATAAAGGTGCGGGTATCATCGAGACGCTCGCAAAGAAGTATATCAGCTCGGAGGTGGCGCAGGTCGAGAATGAGCGAATGGAGCAGCGCTGGCTGGATACCGCTCTGAAAAAGGGCTCCAATTCCTCGAAGTATATGAAGCAAGCGCAGGATATCCTCAAAAGCACCTTTAGAAATAACAATAAAAGAAGGAACAGCTTAGCCGATATCGAGGAGAACGCTGCTGCCTACTCGAAGGAGCTCGCGCAGGTCATCGCGGCAAATATTGTCGGCAAGGCATATGACAAGTATTCGGATTCCGAAGAACTGGGCGAAAAGATAGAGAACGGCAAGCGTATGTACCTTACAAAGCGTGGTTATGAAAAGGCATATTATGACAGCATCAAGCGCACAAGAGATGATATCATGAAGCGCGACGATTTCAAGGCAATGGTCAGAGAGCTGACTCCCGAACAGGCGCTCGAGCTCGGTACGAGCAAGGACGGCAAGAAGCTTATTATGGAGCTCTCCAAGACCACGAAGAGGCTTCTTTCAAATGAGAAGATCCAAAAGGAAGCCAATGCGGAAAAACTGTTCAATATGGAAATCAAAAGAAACAAAACGCTGTAAGCGTACATTGCGGCGATATTGATGTGCAAAAAATCTCCTGTTTTTACTATTTCCGCGTGTGCGTGTCAAGAACGAATTTTCACCGCATAATCCCGCCAGATTCGGAAATACTAACCTCACAAAGTCAACTGATTTTGGGAGGTTATAATATGAAAGCAACAGGAATAGTCAGAAGGATAGACGACCTCGGACGTGTCGTCATACCCAAAGAGATTCGCCGCACTATGCGTATCCGAGAGGGCGACCCCTCATTGACAGTGTTGACACAGGAAATGAAGTTTTGTATAGCTTTGCTGGAAATGGATGGAAGGGCTCACATTGGATTAGGAAAAATGACGGTACATAATCAAAAGATATAACGGAGTTGTGTATATCCCTGACGGGTCAAAATTAATGCACAAACAGGCGTGTTCGGCAATATTGTGTCGAATACGCCTGTTTTATTGTGTGTCAACACTGTCAACGAGGGCAGAAAAGCCCCGATTTTGCAGTCGAATTTGCACAAAAATAGGGGCGGTTTTAACGCTTGCTTGGCATTTTTATGCCTTTCTGAATTTGAATGCGAAAGCTTTAAAACTTACCGCCTAATATTTAACAGCTGCAAACCAGATATTGCAGTAAATTAAAAAAACAAATGGGAAATAGCAATAATTGTATTGACAAAATAATAATTTTACGTATAATATAATATGTGTTATTTGGTCAATGTACACAAATCATATGGCGGCATATAAGAAATTGATAGTCGCTGAATTCAGGTTATGAAAGGAAATTATAGAAATGAGTGAGATCATTACCGTAAATTCTGAAAAGTGTGTCGGCTGTAATGCCTGTATCCGATCCTGTCCCGCTCCTGAAGCAAATATAACCAAGATACTGGATGACGGAAGATCTGTTACTACAGTCAACCCCGACCGCTGTATCGCGTGTGGAGAGTGTGTACGAAACTGTCTGCACGGTGCCCGCGATTACATCGACGACACAGCAGAAGTTATGGATGCTATCAATAAAAAGGAAACGCTTATTGTTCTGGCAACGCCGTCGATAAAAACCGTGTTTCCACAGAAATGGAAGAATATCCTCAACTGGTTCCGTAAGCAGGGATGCATGGTCTATGATGTTTCTTTCGGCGCTGATATCTGTACATGGGCTCATGTCCGTGCTATTCAGAAGGGTATCGTGGAAAACGTCATAACTCAGCCATGCGCCGCTATAGTTAAGTATATCGAGACATATCAGCCATCGATTCTGAAGAACCTTTCGCCTATCCAGAGCCCGATACTCTGCACGGCGATATATATCAAGCGATATCTCAGACTGACAAACAGGATCGCTGTCCTTTCGCCATGTGTTGCGAAAAAAAACGAATTCACCGAAACAATGTTCGTTGATTTTAATGTTACATTCCGGAAAATGATGGAGTATTTCGATGAGAACGATATCCGCATCCTGATAGATAACAACGACGATCTTGCTTATAATTTCGACGGCGAACAGGGACAAATGGGCGCTATTTACCCGAAACCGGGCGGACTGAGAGACAATCTCTGGCTGCATGATCCCAATATAGATGTCATAAACTCCGAGGGCGTTCACAAAGTTTACCCTGAACTCGATATGTATGCTAAGCTAGCCGAGAGCAAAAAGCCCAAGGTGTTTGATGTGCTTTCATGCGAGTTTGGCTGCAATGTGGGTGCTGGAGCAAGTTCGCAGCGGACACTCTTCGATATCATGCAGACTATGAACGATGTCGAAAAAGAAGCAAGTGGACGCAGAAAAATCAAAGGCGGTTTCTTCCGCGCAAGCGAGGATAAGATACTGAGACGCTTTGACGATGAACTCATGCTGGAGGATTTCGTTCGCAAGTACAGACAGTTTGAACCTTCTTATGAGCCTACTCTTGAGGAGCTTGAGCCTATTTTCAACTCTATCGGAAAATATACCGACGCAGATAAGAATTTCAATTGCCATGCCTGCGGATATTCTTCGTGCAAGTCTATGGCAACGGCGATATACCGTGGTATCAATGTACCCGAGAACTGTATCGTACACGCAAAATCTGTTCTTAGATCGCAGCAGTCGTCGATTACCAGACAGAATGAGAAAATCAACCAGCTCTGTGCAGATGTTGAGAATATCGCACGCAGCATGAAAGAGATAAGCAAGGCGACTAATGCAGCCGATAACCGCAAGAACGATGTACATGACCTTCTGAACAATGTTATTGAATTCTGCAACAGTACGCAGACAATGGATAAGGAAGGTCTTGCTTCTCTTGTGGAGGTACTCGAAAATGCAGCCATTGCCTTCGATGACCTCAATGATAACGTCAAGAATACCACTGAAAACACAGAGACTGTAAACCAGACAATTTCCGATATACGTCTTATCGTCACTGATATCAGAGCGGTGCTGCAGGGCGCGGAAGTAAAAGATTAATCTCAGTAAAAAGACAAAGAGTGTATCGGGGCTGCCCGGATACACTCTTTTTCATTAATAGCCAATTTGTTAAAGGCGATATCAACCCAGCAGAATTCCTGGAGGAGTATAGTCAAGGTATTTTTGATATCGGTAAAGGTCTTTTATGGGGTTATCCATCTGTAACGCTTAATATATTGCGTTTTGGGGTTATTTGTGTTATAATGTGTGAAGTGTATTTGTTTGTTGCGTCGGATGACGTACGCTTGGAATGGATACTGCAAAAATAAAGCAAAACGTGGTTGAAGGAGAGAGCATGGATTATATAATCAGACCTGTCAAGGAGGAGGAATATCCCGTATTGGCGGATTTTCTGTATGAAGCGATTTTTATTCCCGAGGGAGTAGAGGCTCCGCCGCGGGACATCATCTATCAGCCCGAATTGCAGGTGTACATCAAGGATTTCGGCAGGCTCAGAGGCGATACAGGCTTTGTCGCGGAGTCAGACGGCAGGATAGTCGGAGCGGTATGGGTGCGGATAATGAACGATTACGGACACGTAGACGATGAAACTCCGTCGTTTGCGATATCGCTTTACAAGGAATACAGGAATCACGGGATAGGTACAAGGCTGATGACGACCATGCTCGACGAACTGCGTCGGCAGGGCTACAGGCAAGCCTCGTTAGCGGTTCAGAAAGCGAACTATGCTGTCAGGATGTATTTGTCGGTAGGATTTGAGATAATTGACGAGAACGAAGAAGAATACATCATGCTTTGCAGGCTGAACTGATATGCGGCTGTCCTGCTGAGAAGGACAAAGAAACTCGATTCAACGATAATATTTCAGAAATAATACAGCGACCAAACATCAAGCGAGACAGAGGAAATGCTTCGGTATCACATAAACAAGATGCTGCCCATGTGGGCAGCATCTTGTTTATGGTTCAATTACAGATTCATGTTTGCTTCGGAGTCATAAACTCTTTCATAGTCGGGATATCGCCCGAAGCAGTCGAAGCCATCGCGTAGTAGGTGAGAATGAACGAAGCGTCCTTGGCTGAATATTTCATGCTCAGGAAAGCACTGAATCGCACTAAGGAAAGCACCATTT
>SAMEA3663299__coassemble_256_pt1 | contig 28774 bp, 34 predicted proteins | sample SAMEA3663299__metabat2_low_PE_032 | metagenome-assembled genome bin SAMEA3663299 (sample SAMEA3663299) | pig gut metagenome | biome: pig gut; feature: pig-associated habitat; material: faeces | place: China | collected 2013
TATCGGCAGTTGTGGCGGCTCTCGAAGCCGCATTTCGCAAAGTTCGAGACCTCGTACTGTGCGAAGCCGTGCCTGTCGAGCTCCCGCACCGCAAGGAGGTAGCGCTCCGCGGTCGTGTCCTCGTCGGGCAGTGAGGCGCGCACCTCGCCGCAGTCAAACGGCGTGCCCTCCTCGATTTTGAGGATATAGGCGGAGACGTGCTGTATGGGGAGCTCCGCGAGCCGAGCTATCGAGGCGGCAAGGCTGTCGGGAGTCTGCAACGGTATGCTGAGCATGAGGTCGCAGGAGATATTGCGGAAGCCCGCATCTGCCGCATCGAGGACTGCGCGTGCGGCTCGCTCGGCGGTGTGACTGCGCCCGAGGAGCCTGAGCTCCGCGTCCGACATCGACTGCACGCCCACGGACAGCCTGTTTATGCCCGCATTTCGCAGTCCCGCGAGCTTATCGGGCGTGAGCGTATTGGGATTGGCTTCGATAGTGACCTCCGCATTCGGGTCGAGCGCGAATCTGCCGCGTATCTCCGCGATGACAGCTCCGAGCTGCTCCGCGGTCAGCAGAGAGGGCGTACCTCCGCCGAAGTAGACGGTGTCCACCGCGCGGGACTTGTCCGCATAGTGCCGTATATTGCGCAGTACCGCCTCAACGTAAAGCTCCGCCTGCACCTTGGAGTAGCAGACGGAGTAAAAGTCGCAGTATCCGCATTTTTTACCGCAGAAGGGTACGTGGACGTAGATACCGAGCGTGCTCATTCTACGGGGTCTATCCTTATCGCTGGCTCGAGCCTGAAGCAGAACGCGTTCACGAGGCGCGGCAGGATGAATTTCAGCAGTATCAGCCCTATGCTTATGAGGATCTCATAGTGCGCGACCCATTCGTACTGCGTGTCGCGGAGCTTCGGCGCATATAGGTACAGCACGACTATCCCCGCGAAAACGAGTATGCTGAACAGAGCATTGAAAATAGTGGCGCCCTTGCCGTTCACGGCGCGCCTGCCGCACTTCATGCAGACCTTACCGCGCGAGTTCAGCTGACCCGCCATAGCCTTTGATATAGGGTTGAATGTCTTTTCCCCGCAGTTGGGGCAGTTGTATAGACTCATATTTTTGTCCTTTCTTATTTTTCAGCCGCAGCGGCTGCTTCAAGCTCGGGGAGCTCTTTTGCTAACGGCGCATACTTGGGTTCGGAGACTTCCTTAGTTGCCGGAACTTCCCTCACCCAGCGGAGCGGCTTGCGCTTCTTCTTTTTGCGTGCTTTTTTGCGTCCGCTGAGGATACGGGAGTCATTGAGCACGAACGCTCCCATCGCAAGAAGAACAGCGGTCAGCACTGCGCATTTGAAGTTTATCGCGTCGCATTTCCACCCTGCGTATATGATGATGCCCATAGTAATAGGATAAACTATCAGCGGTATCTCGCGCAGAGTTATTCTCACGCGGCGGAAAAAATTGCGTGAGGAAGCCTTGTCCGAGGGTGAGCCCTCCGACATCACGCACAAGACGCAGACTATAAAGAATGCAGTGGCAATCCCCGCCATAATAAGGTTCGGCAGCATTTTTTCCACCCCTTTCGGTTGATTTTATCATGTAGGGCGCATACCGTGCGCCCGATAAAACGTTTGAAAAAGTGCGGGCGAGCGGAACTCGCCCCTACAGCCGCTTACGAATCGAGCTTGAGCACGCTCATGAACGCCTCCTGCGGCACCTCTACGGTACCGAGCTGCCTCATGCGCTTCTTGCCCTCCTTCTGCTTCTCAAGGAGCTTCTTCTTACGCGTGATATCGCCGCCGTAGCACTTCGCGAGGACGTCCTTGCGCATAGCCTTGACTGTCTCGCGCGCGATAATCTTGCCGCCTATCGCCGCCTGTATCGGCACCTCAAAGAGCTGGCGCGGGATGTTGTCCTTGAGCTTTTCCGCTATTTTGCGTGCTCTCGGGTAGGCGCTGTCCGCGTGGATGATGAAGCTCAGCGCGTCGACGATGTCGCCGTTGAGCAGTATATCGAGCTTGACGAGCTTGGAGGGCGTGTAGCCGAGCATCTCGTAGTCGAAGCTCGCATAGCCCTTTGTGCGCGACTTCAGCACGTCAAAGAAGTCGTACACTATCTCGTTCAGCGGGAGCTCATAGTGGAGTTCGACGCGCGTATCATCGAGGTATTTCATGTCCTTGAACACACCGCGCCTGTCCTGACAAAGCTCCATGATGTTGCCGACGTAGTCCGACGGCGAGAGGATGCTCGCCTTGACCATGGGCTCCTCTGCGACCTGAATGAGTGCGGGGTCGGGGTAGTTGGTGGGGTTGTCGATGTACTGGACTTCGCCGTTCGTCATCGTGACCTTGTATATAACCGACGGAGCTGTCGTGATGAGGTCGAGGTTGTACTCGCGCTCGAGGCGCTCCTGGATTATCTCCATGTGGAGCAGTCCGAGGAAGCCGCATCGGAATCCGAAGCCGAGCGCTATGGACGTCTCAGGCTCGAATGAGAGGGAGGCGTCGTTGAGCTGGAGCTTCTCGAGAGCCTCGCGGAGGTCGCCGTATTTCGCGCCGTCCGCGGGGTATATGCCCGAGAATACCATAGGATTGACCTTGCGGTAGCCCGGGAGCGGCTCGTCGCAGGGCTCGTCGTCGTTGGTTACGGTGTCGCCGACGCGGGTGTCGCCGATGGACTTGATAGAAGCCGCGATATAGCCGACCTCGCCCGCCTCGAGCGAGCCGTTGTTGACGAGGCTTGTCGCGTCCATGAAGCCAGCCTCAACGACGGTGAAAACGGCTCCCGTAGCCATGAGGCGGATATTGTCGCCGACCTTCACGTGTCCCTCCTTCACGCGGACGTAGATGATAACGCCCTTGTAGGAGTCGTAGTAGCTGTCGAATATGAGGGCTTTGAGCGGCTTTTCGGTGTCGCCCTTCGGAGCGGGAATGTCTGTGACGATACGCTCGAGCACCTCCTCGATGTTTATGCCCATTTTCGCAGAGATGCGCGGCGCGTCCATAGCGGGTATGCCGATGACGTTCTCGACCTCCGTGCATACGCGCTCGGGGTCTGCTGAGGGCAGGTCTATCTTGTTCACGACGGGTACTACCTCGAGGTCGTGCTCTATCGCGAGGTAGGTGTTCGCGAGGGTCTGAGCCTCAATGCCCTGTGAGGCGTCGACAACGAGTATAGCTCCCTCGCACGCCGCGAGCGAGCGCGACACCTCGTAGTTGAAGTCGACGTGACCCGGGGTGTCGATGAGGTTGAAGATGTAGTCCTCGCCGTCCTTTGCGGTGTATTTGAGGCGTACCGCGCGGGCTTTAATGGTGATGCCGCGCTCGCGCTCGATGTCCATATTGTCGAGGAGCTGGTCCTCCATATCGCGCACGGCGACCGTCTCGGTCTTTTCGAGGATACGGTCGGCAAGCGTGGACTTGCCGTGGTCTATATGAGCAATAATGCAGAAATTCCTTATCTTATCGTTAGCCAAAATGATACCTCTCTTCACATATTTATACAGTATAATTATAACACAAAAGTTAGAGGTTGTAAAGAGAAAAATAGCCTCACCATGAAAATGATGAGGCTATTATTTATTTCCCTTCGCGTCGTGCTTGCGCTTCGGCACAATTCGCAGTTACTCTTGTGTTGTGAACTATAACCGATAGTGAACGAAGCAACAGTGCCATTACTTCAAATACACTGTATACAATTGCTGCATAAACCAAATAAATACAACCTGTCGAAATGAAGGAGATATAATTGAAGTCAGATACTTGTTCAGCTGATGATGTGTTATAGGCGATTACTCCTCCGCCCACAATAATTATCAATGCCAAGAAAATCGCAAGTAAATTGAGGGCGTTAGCAAATTTAATGAGCTCGGTTGTAATTTCTTTTGGCGGAGCGCCATTACCAACGCGAGCTTGTGGTTTAGGCGGAGCAGAGGGACTTGTGTTTGGTGGCAATGTTAAGTTTGCTCCGCAACCGCTGCAAATCTTAGCATTGTTCTCATTTTCTTTTCCGCATTTGATACATTTTGCCATATCTGGCACCTCCTTGTGTTATAATGTACTTAAAGTATATCACAAACAATTCTGTAAGTCAATATTATTACCTACAGAATATTCAAAGAATATTTGTTGATAATGTACAATGTTAAAGGAGGTGAAAAATGTGCTTGAGATCGATTATTTCCTTGTCGGCAGCAAGATAAAAGAGAAGCGCAAAAGCTGCGGTATGACGCAGGAACAGCTTGCGGAGATGTGCGACCTCTCGGTGAGCTATATCGCGCATATTGAGCGCGGGACGAAAAGCCTTTCACTCGAGAGCGCTGTCAAGGTATCAAATGCACTCGGTGTCAGCCTCGATTTTCTCATTCTCGACGAGATACAAGACCATGACCGCGTGATGACTGCGATAGAAAACGAAGTATCAAGCCTTCCGCCTGCTAAAAGAGAGACATTCTTCAAATTTGCGCGGCTCATCCTGAAAAATATCGACGAACTGTAAACGGCTTCCGTAACTGGGAGCCGTATTTTTTTTGCCGTAGCGCCGCCTTGACATCTTTCTTTTGCGGATATATAATGGGATAAAGATCGGAGGATGAAAGGTATGCACAAGGTCTTTGGCGTTAAGGAAAACGCCCGATATTTCGACAGGGAGGGCGCCTACATCATTCCCGTGCGCGGGGAGGAGGTCGGCGTGGTGCGGACTCCGAAGGGCTGGTTTCTGCTCGGCGGAGGCATAGAGAGCGGCGAGTCGCACGCCGACTGCATAGCGCGCGAGTGCCTTGAGGAGGCGGGTTACGCGGTATCAGTCGGGGACACGGTATGCACCGCCGAGACCTACTGCTATCATGAGAAATTCGGCTTTTTCCACCCGATACAGACTTATTACCGCGGAGAGCTCATCGCGCGGGTATCAGCTCCGACGGAGAGCGACCACGAGTTTATGTGGGGCAGGTACGCCGATATCAGGGGGAAGATGTTCCTCGCCATGCAGGACTGGGCGCTCGCAAACGCGTTTGGTCAGCCGCTGGAGCTCGGGCTCTGCCGCGGTGAAGTGGCAGTCCTGCCGCATAACACCGCGTGGGAGACTGCCGCAGAGCAGACCATTTCCACGCTGCGGGAGCTGCTGAAAGGCACGGCGGTCGACATACAGCACGTCGGCAGCACCGCTGTCAGGGACATCTCCGCAAAGCCGATAATCGACATAGCGGTGGGAGTGCATGACCTCGGCGATATCCTCGCGATGAACGAACTGCTCGCGGAGCATGGATTCGCCTTCCGCGGACAGGACATCCCTGAGCAGTACCTCTACGTCTGCGGCGGCTTCGACTACAGGACGCACCATATCCACGTCGTGCGGTACGGCTCCGAGGCGTGGGAAAACTACGTAAATATACGGGATTACCTCAACTCCCACAGTGGCGACGCGCGCGCCTACTCCGAGCTGAAGCTGTCTCTCGCGGAGCAGTACGCCTCCGACAGGACGGGCTATACAAACATGAAAAGCGCCTTTATCAGCGATATACTTGCAAAGGCGAGAGAATGGAAAAGTGAATAATTATGGTATCGCCTGTCAGCGATATTTAAAAAACGTCCGCGTAAGCGGACACCACAACTATTCATTATTCATTCTTCACTGTTCACTAAAAAAGCCATAAAGAAGGAAGAGCTTCTTTATGGCTTTTTTCACATATCCAGCTCGTCCATGGTCTGACGCGCCGATTCGGGACGAGCCGCCCTTCTGAGCTGCTCGGCGCGCTCCTCATAGGACATCGCGTTAACGGGTCCGCGCTTTTTTTGTTCCTCGAAGAGCTCGCTGAACTGCGGGAAGCCCTCCTGCTCCTCGAGATAGTGATACTTCGCGTTTGCGAGCATCGTCGCCACCCCGAGCACTATCATGACTATGGTATAGACGAGGTCTATCTTCATCGGCATTACCACGCCGAAAAAGAGGTCGAAGAAGTTATCGGCGTTCCAATAGCGAATCAGGTTTATGAGCATTATCATCGGAGCCAGCCCCGCGAAGAGGGTGCTTTTTTTGTATGCGCCGAGGAAACCCGCTGCAAGAACTGCCCCCTTGAATACGGGACCGTTCATGAGGAGATAGAATGGGTCTGTATCGAAGGGCAGCAGTATCATATACAGCTCCGCAGCGATATAAGCGACGCAGGATATCACATACACCGCCGTAACGATATTGTAGACCTTTGCGCATTTTTTCAGCGCAGTGCGGTTCCTCGCAAGCGCGCTTGTATCCACAGCCCTCACCTCCGCGCACTGTCCGCGGACGTCAGCGTCCCGAAGCAGTGTCTATTTCACGATGAAACTTCATATAATATTGCATGAGCAGTAACGCTCAGCCGTGCCGCTGCATATCATAAATCAGCGATGTTGAGCAGAACTCCCGCCTCGGATACGTCAACGGTGCCGAACGAGGGCTTTGTCCCGTCGTGCGGACACGAAGCGCTGCCGGGGTTCATGACATACAGCCCGTCCTCGTATGTATTCATGCGGACGTGAGTATGCCCGTAGAGCACGATATCGCAGCCCATATCCGCGGCATTCCCTTTCAGCCGCTCGAGCCCGCCCTTGACTCCGAAAACGTGACCGTGAGTCGCGAACAGCTTGTGTCCGTGCGGGAGCGGAAGCACCACATACGAGGGGCTGAGGCTGCCGAAGTCGCAGTTTCCGCTCGCATGGAGCACCTTCTCGGTGAATTCGGGGTGCTCGATAATGAAGCGGTCGAGTTCGCGCTCGCCGTCGCCGAGGTGTATGAACCAGTCCGCGTCCGCATTGCGGATAAAGACGGACGAAAGGGCGCGGTAGTCGCCGTGTGTGTCAGAGATAGCGATGATACGCATAGCGCACCTCCAAGGACGTTTTATACACTTACATTATACCGCTTTTCACACATAATTGCAAGCCCGTTTTCGGGCAGTCAGGAGGCACATATGAACAACAGCAGCAAAAACAGCGGCAAGATAGACCCCGACAAGCTCAGCGGACTGCTGAACGTCGTGAGCAAGAAGATAGGAGTGCCCGCGGATACGCTCCGCAGCGAGCTCGAGGCAGGCAAGTTCGACAGCGCGCTCTCGGCGATGAGCGGCAGCGACGCGGCGAAGTTCAGGCAGGCAGTCAACAACCCGCAGCTTGTGGAAAAAATGATGAGCACTCCGCAGGCAAAGGCGCTGTACAAGAAGCTGTCGGGCGGGAAATAATGGACGATGTAATGGATAAGGTATCGGGCTTGCTGTCGGACGAGGAGAGCGTGCAGCAGCTCTCGGAGCTCGCGAAGATGTTCATGTCGGAGGTCGGCGACGGCTCCGACAGTGCCGCAGACGAGCCCGCCTCCGACGGAGATGACGGCGGGAGCTCCGACAGCAGCGGGATGCCCGATATCGAAACGATACTCAAGCTGACGAGCCTCGCGGGAGCCTTCACGCAGAACGACAAGAACGCCGACCTGCTCCTTGCGCTGAAGCCACACCTCGGCGAGGAGAAGCAGAAACGCGTGGATAAGGCGGTCAAGCTGCTCAAGCTCATCGCGGTGTGGAATATGGCGAAGGAGAGCGGCTTGCTGAATAATATCGTATAGGCAGGAGGTGTGTTGGTATGTCCGTATACGGGAGCGGAGCGGCTCGCGGCTCGTGGGAGCCGAATAACAGGCGGAATGCGGATATACCTCCCCTGCCTCCGCCTGAAACAGAGCAGAAGGCGGATAAGCCTCCGCAGCCGCATGGCAGTCCACGGCGGCGCGACCTCCTCGGCGGGCTGCTCCCTGACGGCATAGACAGCGACACCCTGCTCATCGCGGCGCTGCTGTTCCTGCTGCTGAAGGAGGGCGGCGACATCAGGCTTGTCATCGCGCTCGGCTATATATTGCTGTAGAACGGTGGTGATACAATGGATACGGGCATGATATTCTTCATCGCGTGCGGAGCAGCACTCGCGGCGATGACAGTCTACTACGCGCGGAGGAAGCACAAGCTGCTGTCGGCTCTGTTCGGGAGCGTATCGGGACTCACGGCGCTGCTCCTCGTCAACCTTTTCGGCGGCAGCTTCGGAGCGTATCTCCCGCTGAACGCGTTCAACGTCTGCGGTAGCACAGTCCTCGGAGCGCCGTTCGTAGCGGCGATGATAGTTTGCAAATACATATGACAGGGGCGACAAATGGTGTAGGGGCTGATGCCCACATCAGCCCGCTAATGTGGACACCGCCGCTCGGAACTATGCAGGCATCGCCCCCTACATTCGGTATTTCTGTAGAAGCAGACTCGTGTCAAGCTCTGTTGCAGTTCGTTCAGAATAAAAACGGCACAGTTTCGTTACAAATATTTTCCCCAAACGGTTGATTTTTTTGAAAAGATGTGCTAAAATATAAATGTAAAGCAGACGGCGGAACGTGCCGCTCTGCAATGCAACAACTACGGAGGTGAAAAATTTTGAACATAATCGATATCATCAACAAGACCAAACGCGCTGTCCCCCTCTCCGACGAGGAGATAGAATACGTTGTGAACGGCTATACGAACGGCGATATCCCAGACTATCAGATGTCGGCGTGGCTCATGGCGGTCTGCCTCAACGGACTCAATGACCGCGAGACCTTCGCGCTGACCAAGGCTATGCGCGACAGCGGCGATATCCTCGATATGAGCTGTATCAACGGCATCACTGCCGATAAGCACAGCACGGGCGGAGTCGGCGACAAGACCAGCTTCATCATCGCTCCGACGGCGGCTGCCTGCGGTATACACGTGCCGAAGATGTCAGGCAAAGGACTCGGTCACACGGGCGGCACCATCGACAAGCTCGAGAGCATAAGCGGCTTCCGCACGGAGCTTCCCTTCGAGGAATTCGCGGGCATAATCAATAAAACGGGCTTCTCTATCATCTCGCAGAGCGATACTCTCTGCCCCGCTGACAAGAAGATATACGCCCTCCGCAATGCGACGGGCACGGTCGACAGCATACCGCTGATATGTGCGAGCATTATGAGCAAGAAGCTCGCCCTCAATACCGACATACTGCTCCTCGACGTAAAATGCGGCTCGGGCGCCTTCATGAAGACCAATCTCGAGGCGCGCAAGCTGGCTGACCTCATGGAGCGCGTCGGCGACGCCGCAGGCAAGAAGTGCCGCGCGATAGTCACTGATATGGACAGCCCGCTCGGCAGCTGCATAGGCAACGCTCTCGAGGTGAAGGAGGCTATCGAGCTGCTTCAGGGCAAGGTAAGGGGCAGGCTTTACGATGTATGCGTCGAGCTGACCGCAAACCTTCTCGAGCTCGCAGGCAAGGGCACATTCGGCGAGTGTCAGCGCATGGCTGAGGAAGCTATCTCCTCGGGACGCGCGCTCGCAGTCCTCAAGGAGACTATCGCTATGCAGGGCGGAGACGCGCGCATCTGCGACGACGTATCGCTCCTGCCACAGCCGCGCTTCAAGCATGAGATACGCGCGAGTCGCGATGTCGAGATAGTCGCGGTCAATGCCGAGGAGATAGGCATGGCTTCGCTTCTGCTCGGTGCGGGCAGGATAAAGAAGGACGACGCGATAGACCCGACCGCAGGCATAGTGCTCGACTTCGAGGTCGGCGACAAGATATCAATGGACGCTCCGCTCATGACGCTGTATTCCACGGTTTGCAGCGACTTCTCCGAAGCAGCCGTCCGCGCATACAATGCCATAACCTTCCGCGACCTCACCGCAAATACGCTGACTTGACGGCGCGGCAGCAAAATGGTAAAATATACTTACCGAGAAAAGGAGGTATGACCAATGGGCTTTGTTGACAAGGTGCAGGAAATAGCCGAAAAGGTCGGTGATACCGTAGATAAGGGCATCAAGACAGGTTCGGACGGATATAAGAAGATGACGGAGAAGTCACGCCTGAAAAAGGAAGTGACCCGCCTCACAAACGAGATGAACAACATCTACATCGGCGTCGGCAAGAAGATATTCGCCGAGCAGCCCGATTCGCAGCAGTTCAAGACCCAGTTCGACAACATCAGGGAGAAGGAGCGCGAGATAGCGCACCTCAACGAAATGCTGAACGACCTCGAGGACAAGACGCCGTGTCCGCAGTGCGGGGAACTCGTCACCAAGGACGCGCGCTTCTGCGACAAGTGCGGCACAAGGATAGTACGTCCCGAGAAAAAGGCCGAGCACGTCGAGGCTGAAAAGGTAACGGTGTGCAAAAAATGCGGAGCGGAGCTCGTAGATGCGGCTCGGTTCTGCGACAAGTGCGGCGCAAAGCTGGACATATGACAGCTGAGATACCCGTGAGCGGCTGCTCGCGGGTATTTTTGTATGGTCAGCACCGCCGCGCCTGCACACGTTTTTTTCTCCAAGGTCTTGCATTTTTGTTCTGACTGTGATATAATTAATTGTAATTGTGCTTATGCACGCTATAATCATTATGAAAAGAGGAATCACAATGCCTGCTAATATTGTTGTTGGTACACAGTGGGGAGACGAAGGAAAGGGTAAGATAATCGACATCATCTCCTCCCGCGCCGATGTTGTTGTACGCTCTCAGGGCGGTAACAACGCTGGTCATACCGTAGTTAATAACGGTGAGGTATACAAGCTCCACCTCATTCCCTCGGGTATTCTCTACAAGGACACCCTCTGCCTTATCGGCGCAGGTGTAGTTCTCGACCCCAAGGACTTCATAGGCGAGCTCGACAGCCTCGAGGCAAGAGGCATATCCACCGCAAACCTCAAGGTAGACCCCCGCGCTCACGTCGTTATGCCGTGGCATATCGAGCTCGACGGTCTCTCCGAGGCATTCCGCGGAGGCAAGGATATCGGTACTACCAAGCGCGGCATAGGTCCTACATATATGGATAAGTACGAGCGCTGCGGAATCCGCGTATACGACCTCGTTCACCCCGAGGTGCTCGCGGAGAAGATACAGTCCACAGGCAAGCTCAAGAACAAGATAATCACAGACGTTTACGGCGGCAAGGCTTTCGACCTCGACGCTGTCACCAAGGAGTACACCGAGTACGGCAAGCGCCTCCTCCCCTACGTTGACGACGTTTCCGTCCTCACCTTCGACGCCGCAAAGGCAGGCAAGACTATCATGTTCGAGGGAGCACAGGCTACGCTCCTCGACATCGACTTCGGCACATATCCCTATGTTACCTCGTCTCACCCGCTCTCCGCAGGCGTATGCGTAGGAACCGGCGTTGGTCCGAAGGTCATCACCAATATCATCGGCGTTGCCAAGGCTTACACAACGAGAGTCGGCAAGGGACCCTTCCCGACCGAGCTCGACGACGAGATAGGCGAGCAGATAAGAAACGTAGGCGGCGAGTTCGGTACTACCACAGGACGTCCCCGCAGAACAGGCTGGTTCGACGCTGTTATCGTCCGCCACTCGGTAAGAGTCAACGGTCTCGACAGCCTCGCTATCAACAAGCTCGACACTCTCGCAAACCTCGACAAGCTCAAGATTTGCGTCGCTTACAAGAAGCCCGACGGCACTGTTACAGAGAACTTCCCGCCCACGCTCGAGGAGCTCGAGGGCTGCACTCCCGTATACGAGGAGTTCGACGGCTTCACAGAGGATATCTCCAAGTGCGCGAGCTTCGACGAGCTGCCTGCTAACTGCAAGAAGTACATCGAGCGCCTTGAGGAGCTCGTAGGCTGCAAGGTCAGCATGGTCGGCATAGGTCCCGACAGGTCTCAGATACTTGAAAGATAAACACTTTTCTACAAATAACAAGAAGGTGAAATTATGAACGGCGAAAACAATTTCGGCGCTCCCGTGCTCGACGATATCGACTATGTCGAGCCCACTCCCAAGAAGGAAGGTCCGACAGGCGTGGCTGCACCCGTGCTCGATGACTTCGAGTACGTTGCTCCCGAGAAGAAAGGCGGACCTACAGGCGTAGCGGCGGTAGTGCTCGACGATATGAGCGACTATACCGCTCCCGCAGCCGAGAAGAAGGGCGCTCCCACAGGCGTTGCTGCTCCCGTGCTCGACGACGAGATGAGCTACACAGCTCCGCAGAAGAGCGAGAAGCTCGTCATGACCGACGAGGAGATAATCGACGGCATGAGCGAAGAGCAGAAGGCTATGTTCGCAAACCTCCCGCAGGATAAGCAGCAGCAGGTCATAGATATGCGCCGTCAGCAGCTCGGAGCCGAGGCTCCCGCGCCTGCTGTGGCTGCACCCGTCCTCGACGAGGACAACTACGTTCCGCCTCCGAAGACGGAAAAGCCCGCTGAGCCCGTCGAGGCTGTAACAGCTCCCATACTTGACGACGAGCCCGAGGCTCCCAAGTATGTGCCCAAGTTCGTTGACGAGGACCTCGAGAGAGCCAAGCGCGAGGGCGCAAAGAAGGCTGTATCGAGCGGACTCGTGTCCGAGCAGAAGGACCCCAAGGAAAGCCTCCGCATGATGATAGAGCTCAAGGAGCAGCTCCGACAGGAGGAAGCAAAGAAAGGCTTCAAGGTCGTTATCATTCTCGGAATAATCGGCGTTATCGGAGCTATCGCGTTCTTCCTGCTCTACAGCGGCAGCAGCCTGCTCGGTATTGAATACAAGGAAGAGGCTCTGAGCGGCATCTCCAATATCATCAAGGAAGCCTCCCTCTATATCGCGGTCGCTATGGGCGCGACGGGACTTGTCATGATAAGCGGCGTCGGCTTCCTGAAGACGCTTGCTTCGCTCGTGTACCTGCTCGCAGGAATAATACAGGTATTCCCCGGTCTGCTGATGATATCGCTGCACGAGGGCAGCCTCGGACTGATAGTGACATTGTTCGTCATCTCCATCGCCTGCACTATCGCAGTATTCGGCGGTCTCTCGGGACTGGAGTCAGTCGGACAATACTTCAACCGCAACAAGCGCATTCCCGAAAGAGAATACAGATAAAAGCAATTATTTTAGAAAAAGCCATATATAAGCCGCAGCTTATATATGGCTTTTTCGCTTATTTAAGTACCGATTCCTGCAATGTGAAATGCATGGGAATGCCCATATTCATGCGGATATTGAGCTCGCCCTGTATCAGCGGCAGGAAGTAGCGCATCGCCGCGTCGGTGATGTTGTTGCCCGCGGAGTTGATGTACTCGCGCGGCAGGAACTTCTCCTTGTTCGCGATGAGGGAGGCGTCAGCCGCCTCGATAACGACCGTGTAAGGCATATCCTTCACGCGGCGGAATGCCATCATCTTGCCCGTATTGCCCGCAAGCGCATATCTCACGCCCGCAGCTCCGACTGCCTCGGACTCGTCGATATCAGTGCGCGAGCAGAGGTGCGATGAGCAGCGCTGCATTACGTTGAGCTCGATAGAACGCACCTTGCAGCCTATCTGCTCGCGTACCTGCTCCTCGAGGTACTTGCCTATGCCCGAGAGGTACTTGTGTCCGAAGTTGTCGACTACTCCCGACTGCACGCCGTCAGGCACCTCCATGCCCTCTGATACCGCGACGATGACCGCCTTGTGCTTCGCCATCTGGTTGCGGACGTCATTCATGAACTTGTCCAGCGAGAACTCAGCCTCGGGGACGTATACGAGGTGCGGAGCAGACTCGCCGAGCGCGTGCAGTACGGCGCTTGAAGCTGTCAGCCAGCCCGCGTGACGTCCCATGACCTCGACGATAGTTACGGACGGTATGCTGTATACCGAGCTGTCGCGGACTATCTCGTGCATGGTTGCGGCTACGTACTTAGCCGCCGAGCCGAATCCGGGGGTGTGGTCGGTAACGCAGAGGTCGTTGTCTATGGTCTTGGGTATGCCGATGACCTTGATATCTATCTTCTTCTCGGCAAAGTACGCCGAGAGCTTGTCCACGGTGTCCATTGAGTCGTTGCCGCCGATGTAGAAGAAAGCGCCTATCCTGCGCTGTTTCATGGTCTTGACTATCTTCTTGTAGGTCTCCTCGTCCTCTTTGTAGTCGGGCAGCTTGTATCTGCACGAGCCGAGCACGGTCGACGGAGTCTGGCGCAGGAGCTCCATGTCGTCGTTGGTGTTGATGAAGGCTTTGAGGTCGATGAGGTGGTTCTCTATCATGCCCTCGATACCGTTCACCGAGCCGAATATAGCGTCTATCTTGGGCTCCTTGAGAGCCTCCCTGAATACGCCCACCAGCGAGGCGTTTATCGCGCAGGTGGGACCTCCCGACTGCGCTACTGCAATGTTCATCATATTGCTTCCCTCCGTTGTCGAAATACGAACGTATACTTTATTATAGCATACGACCGTAAAAAAATCAACATCTGACGAAAATTTTTAAATGTGAAAAAGTTTGGGCACGTATTGTTCGCAACTGCACAGTGCAGTGTCACAACTCCCGCCTGATGAATAGTATGAAGTGTGCGGAGGTCATCTGCACGATGTCCTCCCGCAAATCTCTATAGGAGGAAATACCATGAACCTTAATATGTTCAGCAATATAGACGGGCTCGTCCTTCGCGAGCAGGGCAGCTCTATCCCCTACGCCGACCGTACAGAGCGTATGGATATGTCCGCGCAGACAGATATGCCCGCTTCCCCTCAGCTCGCAATGGCTTACGTGCCCTTCCAGCAGTGGGGCGACGCTATGGAGCCCGAGAAGGCGCTGTCCTGCGGCACACTCTTCTCCGACCTCGCCTTCCCGTTCGAGAGAGGAGGCGGCAGATAATGGACCCACGCTGTGTTCTTCTCAAACGCATCAAACAGTACGATTTCACGCTCAAGGAGCTCAACCTCTACCTCGACACGCACCCGACCTGCCCGCGCGGTCTTGCGATGTTCGCCAAGTATAAAAAGCTCCGTGAGGACGCCGTCGCCGAGTATAACGACAAGTTCGGTCCGCTCACTCCCGAGCAGAACAAAAACCTTCAGAACTGGGACTGGGTCAGCGACCCGTGGCCCTGGGAAAGGAGCTAATATATGTGGCAGTATGAAAAGAAATTGCAGTACCCCGTGAATATCAAGAATCCCGACCCGCGTATGGCGAAAATCATCATCTCGCAGCTCGGAGGTCCCGACGGCGAGCTCGCAGCCTCGCTGCGCTACCTCAATCAGCGCTTCGCAATGCCCTACGCAGAGGTAAAGGGACTGCTGACGGATATCGGCACCGAGGAGCTCGCCCACGTCGAGATGATATCGGCGATACTCTATCAGCTCACAAAGGACCTCTCTATCGACGAGATAAAGGCAAGCGGCTTCGACACCTACTTCGTCGACCACACCGCGGGAATCTATCCCGTCGCAGCCTCGGGAGCACCCTTCACCGCGACCTACTTCCAGTCCAAGGGCGACATCATCACCGACCTGCACGAGAATATGGCTGCCGAGCAGAAGGCTCGCACCACCTACGACAACATCCTCCGCCTCGCAGACGACCCCGATGTGCGCGACCCTATCCGCTTCCTCAGACAGCGTGAGATAGTGCATTATCAGAGGTTCGGCGAAGCTCTCCGCATAACGCAGGATAAGCTGAACTCGAAGAATTTCTACGCGTGCAATCCGTCGTTCGACAAGAACTGCGGCAAATAAGCGCAAGTCCGCGCGGGGGCAGCCCTTCGCGGACTTTTTTATTGACAATGCACCCGAATAGCTATATAATAGAATTATCAATTCTACACAGGAGAACTGCAATGAAAGCAAGATTTCATCTTCCCGATTTTTCGGGCAGCTTCAAGCTCAACCTGCTCTTTGCGGACATGGTGAAGCAGCACCCCGAATACTTCCGCGAGGGCGTGGAGATAGCCTCGGTATACGGCGTATTCCCGCCGTGTCTGTGGAACGGCGGCAGGTCGCAGGGAGGCAATGCCGACAAGAGCTACATAAAGCTCGTGATAAAGGAGTTCAACGACCGCGGGATACCTCTGCGCTTCACGTTCACGAACCTGATGCTCGAGAAGAAGCACCTCAGCGACGAGCGCTGCAATATGATGCTTGCTCTCGCGAACAACGGCATGAACGAGGTCATCGTTGCGTCTCAGCTGCTCGAGGACTACATACGCAGGAACTATCCTAAATACAAGCTGACGAGCTCGACCTGCAAGCGCCTCGACTCCGAGGAAGCGCTCGTCACGGAGCTCGGCAAGGACTACCACGTAGTTGTCGCGGACTACGACCTCAACAACAAGTTCGACATACTGGAGCGCCTCCCGCGCAAGCAGGACGTGGAGCTTCTTGTAAATGCGTGCTGTCAGCCCGGATGTCCCACGCGAATGCAGCACTACAGGGACATCGGACAGGCTCAGATAGACTTCTGCGCGCACATCAAGCGCTTCCCTAACGCGCCGTTCGACATAGCGAAGAGCGACCCGCACAACTTCCGCGACTGTCCCTACTCCAAGCGCAATATATACGGCATACGCGAGCTGTCCACGCACATCTCTCCCGAGGCGATATGGGAGAAGTACCTGCCAATGGGCTTTGAGCAGTTCAAGATAGAGGGGCGCACCGCGAGCACGCTCAACAAGATAGAGACCTACCTGTACTACATGGCGAAGCCCGAGCTTCGCGACGAAGCGCGGTACTATCTCCTCAGCATCATGGAGGAGTCGGGAGCGCTCATCTACACATAAAAGCGAGGGCTTGACAGAAAAACTGTCAAGCCCTTTAAATGAATAGCTGTTGTATCGCCATGCGGCGATTTTTTAATATGTCCGCGAGGCGGACAACGCAATTATCCACTATTCCTGATAGCTCCTGTATCTCGGGACGGGATATGACTTGTACGGAAGGCGCCCGAAATCGCTGAGGTCGTCGATGAGGAAGTGCCTGTAGGACGGCGCCTCGTAGCCTTCCGAGATGTCGTAGACGTCGCAGGAGATGTCCACGAGCTTCCAGTCACCCTCGAACCATACGAGGTTCCACGCGTGTCCGGGGGCGCTGTCAAGTGCTTTGTCGAAAGTGCCTATCACGACAATGCAGTCTATGTCCGCGAGGTCACACAGGTACTTGAACGCATATGCGTAGCCGTCGCAGACCGCGTTCTTCTCGATGAGCGCGCTGTAAACCGTATGCGAGGCGGCATTTATATCGTTGTCGTAGCTTCCGCGGCAGAGGCGGTCGTGTATCGCACGGAGCTTCTCCTCCTCGCCGAGGTCAGCGATAGAATCGACGAAATTGCGGCTGACGGTCTCGACGTCGCTCCGCTTCATGAGCGATATGCCGATGCTGTCCGCAGAGGAGCGCGGATACGCGCAGATACGGTGCTTGCGGCTGTTTTTGCCGCCGTTGTCCATGCGTATGTCGCAGTTTGCGAGGAGCTGACTGTCGAGGGGATTGTCCATCGTGTAGCAGGTCACCGCAATGAGCGCATCGTTCAGCAGGAAGTCCATATGGTCGCCCTTGTACTCGTAGATAAGGAGCTCCTCCGAGGGGGATCTCATTGACTCCGCAAGGGTGGCGTACATCTTTTTTTGCACCTTGTCGAGGGGGTACTCATGAGTGAACTCAGCTCCCGCATTGCGTATCTGAACCGCAGATACGGCAGATTCGCGCTCGGTCGGAGCCTCGGGCTCTCCGCACGCCGCAGACAACGCAAAAAAGACTGCGCACGCGACGGCTGACAGTCTCCTTAGAACGGCATTTCGCCGATATTTGGTTTTAGTATCAGTAAAAAACATCAGAAACAGCTATCAATTTCATCTTATACTACAATTATAGCTGAGCCGTGCGGCAAAGTCAACAGCCGCACCAACGAAAAAACGACGAAATTTGCGCGGTTTCCGAGGCGTGTTTTGTACGTGTCCCTCAGCGAAAGAATAAGCGGGATAAGGGTAATTATCCCGCGTGCGCTACCCGAGCAGTTCCTCCCGCATATGCGCGAGGAGCTTTTTTTCGCGGCGCGAGACCTGCACCTGCGTGATACCGAGCAGCTTCGCCGTCTTTGACTGAGTCAGTCCGCGGAAGTACCGCAGCTCGAGCAGCAGCCTGTCCTCGTCGGGTAGGGACGCCATAATCTGCCGCAGGGCAAGCAGGTCGGTTATCGCCTCGTCGGGAGCCTCCACGGGGACGTCGAGCTGTCCCTCGCCGTCGTCGGGAGCGGTCAGCGATATCAGCGGCTGAGCCGCGCAGAGCGCCTCGGTGATGTCAGCCTCGTCCTCGCCCGTCAGCTCCGCAAGCTCGCTTATCGCGGGCTCACGCCCCTCGCGCTGTACGAAGTCCACACAGACACGCTGCAAGCGCAGTCCGAGCTCCTTGATGCTGCGGCTGACGCGAATGCTGCCTCCGTCGCGGAAAAGGCGCTTTATCTCGCCGAGTATCACGGGCACGGCATAGGTCGAGAACTTCACGCCGCGCTCGGGGTCAAACGCCTTCACCGCCTTGAGCAGTCCGAGACAGCCCGCGGAATAGAGGTCGTCGTAGTCTATCCCCCGCCCTCGGAAGCGGTTAGCGCAGAGGTGTACCAGCCCGAGGTTCTCCTCGGCGAGAGGCTGTTTCAGGTCAGCTGCCATGAGCCGCCAGCTTCTTGCGCATGGTCACGGTAGTACCGCGCCCGACCTCGCTCCTCACCGCGAGCCTGTCCATGAACGACTCCATGACCGAAAAGCCCAGTCCCGAGCGCTCCTCCTCGGGAGCAGTGGTGAAAAGCGGCTCCATAGCCTTTTTCACGTCCGCGATGCCGCAGCCGCAGTCCCTGATGCGTATGTATATCTCACGCTCGGGCAGGAGCCTCACCACAAGGTCTATCCTGCCGCTCGTGCCGCGGTAGCCGTGGACTATCGCATTTGTCACCGCCTCGGAGACTGCCGTGCGTATGTCGGAGAGCTCCTCTACTGTCGGGTCAGCCTGCACGATGAACGACGACACCGCTGCCCTTGCCGCGCTCTCATTCTGCGAGAGCGACGGCATACTGAATCTTATCTCGTTTAGTATTTCCATTTTCTTCCTCCTGTCAGGTTATCCTTACTATGCGCTCTATTCCCGCGAGCTTCAGTACGCGCCGTATGCCCGACTGCGGTCCGCGCACCTCGAGGCTCCCGCCGCACTCCTTCATCAGCTTCTGTCTGCCCATGATGAGACCTATGCCCGAGCTGTCCATGAACGTGATGCCGCTCATGTCCATGGCGAGGACGTCGGGCTGCATATTGATGATGAAGCTGTCGAGCTGCTCGCGCGCTGATTTTGCCGAATGGTGGTCTATTTCACCTTTGAGCACTGCGATTGCCATGCCTTTTTCAGATCTTATGTCGACTTTCAACCTTTTTACCTCCGTTCTGTACCTTTCTTTGCCTTATTATATCACCGCAGAAGCGCGGAATCGGTCGAAACAATGGCTCTGTTCAAGGCACTGTCTTGAAGATTTGCTGTGAAGCGCCCTAACATTTTTTGTTCAACCGCTAACCCTGACGCAACGTCAGGGTGATAGACGTACTATCAATCTGACACGCCGTCCCCTACTTGAAAAATCCCGCGAAAAATGGTATAATATCCTTATTATCACCAACCGAAAGGAACAGTTCTATGCCTAAGCAATTCTGGAAGGGCAGCGCTCTGCTCGCGCCCGTACCCGCCGCCCTCGTCTCCTGCGGCACCCCCGACAAACCCAACGTCCTCACTATCGGCTGGACAGGCATCGTCTGCACTCGTCCGCCCATGACCTATATCTCCGTCCGTCCCGAGCGCTACTCCCACGACATCATCAGGGATTCGGGCGAGTTCGTCATCAACCTCACCACCTCCGCAATGGTGAAGGCGACCGACTTCTGCGGCGTTAAAAGCGGCAGGGACGTCGATAAATTCGCGGCGTGCGGACTGCACGTGCTCCCCGCACATGAGGTCGGCGCCCCTGTTATCGAGGAGTGCCCCGTCAGCCTCGAATGCCGCGTCACCGAGAGCAAGCTGCTCGGCTCGCATACCATGTTCCTCGCGGAGATAGTCGGCATCGACGTCGACGAGCGCTACATCGACAGCAAGGGCAAACTCAACCTCCAGCAGTGCGGACTTGCGGCATATGCGCACGGCGAATACTTCGCACTCGGACGCAAGCTCGGCGATTTCGGCTTTTCCGTCCGCAAGAAGAAAAAGCACAAAAATCCCGCAAAATAGCCCTTTAAGTTGCTATGTCCTCGATGAAGCGGCGGAGCTCCTCCTCCGTCTCCATGACGACGCCCTCGCTGAGCTGCTCGCGGTCGAAGTCGGACATCAGCGATATATCGTAATCTATCACGCGGTACGGCACTGAGCTGCCGTCCTTGAATACGCCTATGTGCCCGTTGTACTCCCGCACCTCACAGATGACGGTAGGCTCGGGGACTGCGGCAGATATGCGGCTCGCGAGCTTCTGTCGGTGTATCGACTGTCCGAGCGTGCATATCACGATAAATCCCGATATAGTAAGGGCTGTCATGAGCATCAGGTATATGCGCTTGTCGAATGTCCTTATCATAAAAATCTCTCCTTTGCCGAAAGTATTAAGTCTATTATTCGCCTTTTTTGCTAAAATATACAAATCTTCAGAAAAATCTCTCCGAGCTATTAACAAACGCTTTTAAACGTGGTATAATATACAATGTATAAATATGCGACTTATCATTCTACAGAAAGGAGTATCACCGCTCCTGCGGTGACCTGACAAAATGACTGATAGAACACCTAAACGCAGCGGAGCACGCAAGCGTCCCGCCTCCTCTGACCCGCGCGGCAGGAGACCGAGACCAGCAGGCGCACCTCCGAGGCAGGGAGCTCCCTCCTACGCTCAGGGCTCGCCCATGCACCCGCAGGGCAGACCTGTCCGCAGACCCGATTCCGCTCCCAAGCAGGACTCTGCACCCAAGAAAAAGAAGAAGAAAAAGAATAAATTCCTCGTTGTGATGAAGAAGATAGGCGCGGCTATCGTGACCACGCTGCTGTCGCTCCTGCTCGTCATGATTATAACGGGCACCATCGTAGCGACTGCGCTCACTATATATGTCCTCGACTTTATGGAGGAGTCCACGAGCGTAACCTTCGCGACTCTCGAATCGGGAAGCGACACCTACTTCTACGGAACAACCATTGACGAGGAAACAGGCGAGGAAAAGCTCGTCGTGCTCAACCACATCAAGACCGATGTTCAGCGTATCCCCGTCTCTATCGACAAGATTCCGCAGGACGTCCGCAACGCCTTCACCTGCACCGAGGACGAGCGTTTCTACTCGCACGACGGCGTTGACTACAAGCGTACCTTCTCGGCGTTCCTGAATATGTTCCTGCACTTCTACGACACCGAGCAGGGCGGTTCGACTATCACCCAGCAGCTCATCAAGGCTCTCACGGGCGACGACGAACACAATATGCAGCGTAAGATTCGAGAGATATTCTCTGCGATGCAGCTCGAGAAGAGCTACTCCAAGGACGAGATTCTCGAGGAATACCTCAACTATATCGCGTTCGGCGGTCCTGTCAACGGCATACAGCTCGCGTCCACACGTTACTTCGGTAAGGACGTTCAGGACCTGACGATACCCGAGGCGGCTGTTCTCGCGGCGATACCCAAGAGCCCCGAGTACTACGGTCCTAAGGTAGAGACCTACGACGAGGAGGGCAACATCATCGTCGACGGTGAGGCAAACAACAAGATACGTCAGCGCTACGTTCTCTGGCAGATGTACAAGAACGGCGCAATAACCTACGACGAGTATCAGGAATACCTCAATACCAAAATAATCTACACATGGTCTCCCGAGTACAAGGAGCTCCACCCCGAGGTCGACCTCGAGGAGCTCGAAACAGAGCAGAGCTCTTATACATGGGAAGTCGACGCCATGATGTTTGAGGCTGCTGACATAGTTCAGAAGCAGTTCAACCTCGAAACACAGAAAGAGGCTATCGAACGCATCAATAAGGGCGGCTACCGCATCTACTCGACCACCGACCGCAAGATGCAGAAGTACGTCGAGGAAAAGATGCTCGACATCAACAACATCGTCGACAGGAACTTCGTTGCACGCTGGGTCGACCTCGACGGAGACGGTCAGGTCGAGGAGGAGATACCGCATATCGCGTTCGTCGCGCTCAGGTACGACGGCTCGGTAATGTGTCAGGTCGGCAACGTGGGTCCGAAGGTCGGCTCGCTCTCGACGAGCTATGCCGTCACTGAGCCCCGTCAGATAGGTTCGACTATCAAGCCTATCTCCACCTACGGTCTCGCTCTTGAGACAGACCTCATCCACTGGGGAAGCGTATACACCGATAAGGCTATCATGAAGGTCAACGGTCAGCCGTGGCCGTCCAACTACTCCGAGACAGGCTCGGTAAAAATCTCCAACCTGAAGTATAACATCTATTACCTGCTCCAGCAATCGTTCAACACCGTTCCCGCACAGCTCTGTCAGCAGCTTACTCCCAAGGCGGTATTCAAGTTCAGTACCGAGAACCTCGGCATGAAGCTCGACCCCGCCGATGAGGACTATTCGCCTCTTTCGATCGGTGCGCTCTCATGGGGTATCACGCTCGAGAACCTCGTAAACGCCTATATCCCCTACGGAAACAACGGTGTCTACAACGAAGCACATATCATCTCAAAGATTGAGGACGGCAGCCATAAGGTCATCTACTCCAACGACGGCAATGCGCGTCAGGCTGTATCGGCTGAGACTGCATACGTCATGAACCGCCTCCTCAAGAACGTTATCGACCAAGGTACAGGTACTGACGCACGCCTCAACAACAAGATTGTAGTCGGTAAGACAGGTACCTCCGAGAACTGGCAGAACCTCACGTTCGTCGGCCTCACACGCGATTTCGTAAGCGGTATCACTATCGGCTACCGTGAGTACAACGACTCACTCAAGCTTCCTACCTCGCTGCATTCGCCAATTATCTGGAAAAATATTATCGGCGAGTACGCAGATACGATGTTCCCAGATACTCCCGCGGACTTCGACCGCTGTCCCACAGTCATCGACGCGCCGATGTGTACGTCTACGGGCTGTATCGCAGGCGCGAACTGTCCGAAGGGCATCACAGGCTACTGGAAGTCGAGCAATGCGCCTCCGTGCGACGGCGGACACTATGTTGCTCCCGACCCGAATGCTCAGGCTAATCAGACCCCCGGCGGTGAAACTCCCGACCCGAATGCTCAGGCTAATCAGAACCCCGGCGGTGAAACTCCCGACCCGAATGCGGGCGGCGGCGGAGATGCTCCCGTTGACCCGAATCAGGGCGGCGGCTGGGTAGACCCGAATCAGGGCGGCGGCGGCGGAGATGCTCCCGCTGACCCCGGCGGAGTCGGTGAATGGTAAATACAAAGCACAACAGCCATAGAGAAGCTCGCTTCTTTATGGCTGTTGCTAAATGAATAGTAAAAAGCTACAGGAGAAAAAAATGAGCGACAAATTAAGACTATGCTGTCCCTGCCACTTCGGCTTGGAGAGCGTACTGAAATACGAGATAACCAAAATAGGCGGCACCGACCTCACCGTCACAGACGGCAAGATAACCTTCACGGGCGACGAGAATATCCTCGCGCGCGCTAACCTCTGCCTCTCCACAGCAGAGCGCGTCCTCATCGAACTAATCGAGTTCCGCGCAGAGAGCTTCGAGGAGCTCTTTCAAGGCGTGCGCTCCATAGAGCTCGAACGCTTCATCGGTATCGACGACGCCTTCCCCGTCAAGGGCTACTCCCTCGATTCGGCGCTCCACAGCGTCCCCGACTGCCAGTCCATAGTCAAGAAGGCGGCAGTTGAACGCCTCAAGAACAAGTACGGCGTGGAGTGGTTCAGCGAGTCGGGCGCGACCGTGCAGATTAAGTTCAGCATATTAAAGGACGTCGTGACCGTCTACCTCGACACGAGCGGAGTCGGACTCCACAAGCGCGGCTACAGGCGCAATTCCAACGCCGCTCCTATCAAGGAGACCCTCGCCGCGGGCATTGTCGACCTCGCGCGCGTGCGTCCCGACAGCATCGTATGCGACCCCTTCTGCGGAAGCGGTACCCTGCTGATTGAAGCGGCAATGAAGGCTCTGCGCATCCCTGTCGGCATCAATCGCCGATTTGCCGCCGAAAAATGGGCTTCTATCCCCTCCTCCGTATGGCAGGAGGAGCGCAAGCGCGCTATCGACGGCGTCGACCGCTCCGCTGAGTTCCGCGCTATCGGCTTCGATATCGACGACGCGGCTGTGGCTCTGACCCTCGACAACGCCCACAAGGCGGGCATCAAGTCCCGCATACGCGTAGAACAGGCTGATATCAGCAAATTCGTCCAGCCTGAGGACTCCATCGTCATCTGCAACCCGCCCTACGGCGAGCGCCTCCTCGAGCTCCGCGAGGCTGAGGACATCTACCGCCGCATGGGACGCGTCCTCGGCAAGGGCGGAAGCCGTCAGAGCTACATCATCTCGCCGCACGAGCAGTTCGAGCAGTTCTTCGGCGAAAGCGCCAAAAAGCGCCGCAAGCTCTACAACGGCATGATAAAGTGCCAGCTCTATATGTACTTCTGATGAAGCGCGAAACACTGCGGGAATTAGCCGCTCTGATATATCCGTCGCGCTGTCCCGTCTGCGACGAGGTCATAGGCGCGAACGACTGCTTCTGCGAGAAATGCACGGGCATTCTCGTCCGATATGAGGGCGATTTTCTCGTCAAGGGAAGCTCGGGATTCGCCGCCGCGTATGAGTACCACCCGAATATGGAGGAGGCGGTACTGCTTATGAAGCGCGGTGTTATGGGAAATGCGCCCTATGCGTTCGGTACGGCTATAGCAGAAAGGCTCCGCGAAAAAGGCATGGACAAGGCTGACCTGCTCATACCCGTGCCGATGTTCAGGTCAGACCTGCGCAGACGCGGCGCGAATCAGTCACAGCTCATCGCGGAGGAGGTCGGCAGACGCCTTGGCATAGCCGTGGACGCGAAGTCCGTGGTCAAGAGCGTGGAGACTCTGCCGCAGAAGGAGCTCCGCAAACGCGAGCGCGAGGTCAATATGCGCGGAGCGTTCACGGTCACTGCTCCCGAAGCGATATCGGGCAAAACTATCATCGTCATCGACGACCTATGCACTACGGGCAGCACCCTCGCTGAGCTGACGTCCGTGCTCCTCGGAGCGGGCGCGGCGGCGGTGTACTGCGCGTGTGCGTGCAAGGCTGTTGAATTCAAGGACAAGAAAACGGAGGAATAAACATGGGAAATCACGCTGAAAAAGCCTGTCAGCTCTTCGCTGAGGGGCGTAACTGCGCTCAGGCTGTTTTTGCCGCATTCTGCGATGTTACGGGACTCGACGAGGAGCTCGCGCTGAAGCTGTCGTCCTCGTTCGGAGGCGGCATGGGTCGTATGCGCGAGGTATGCGGCGCGTGCTCGGCGATGTTCATGGTCGCGGGCATACTCTACGGCTACAGCTCCGAGAGCAACGACAAGGAGAAAGCCGCCCATTACAAGCGCATACAGTACCTCGCGGAGGAGTTCAAGAAGCAGCACGAGACTATCATCTGCCGCGAGCTGCTCAAGGGGCTGAGCGTGGACAAGTCCCCCATCCCCGACAAGCGCACCGAGCAGTATTACAAGGTACGCCCGTGTATACGCTTCGTCTGTACCGCCGCGGACGTCCTCGACAGGTATATTGAGGAGAATCCGCCCCTGCAATAACGCAATTTATCACGTCAAGTACTTGACAAGCTCCTTTTTATATGGTATAATCTTAAATTGAAAATGATTATCATTTTCAAAAGGCAATACCATTTCAAGGAGTTTTTACTATGTTCAGAAAAATCATCACCGCAGCAGCCGTTCTCTCACTCGCAGCCTCGTCTCTCGCAGGCTGCTCCGCTCCCGTAAAGGACAGCGGCAAGCTGGACGTTGTCTGCACGATATATCCCATATACGACTGGACCTGTCAGTTAGCTGACGCCGACGACGCCAACATCACCTACCTCATGACAAGCGGCGCCGACCTCCACAGCTACCAGCCCACCGCCGACGATATCATGAAGATTTCCTCCTGCGACGTGTTCGTATACGTGGGCGGCGAGTCCGACAACTGGGTCGACGGAGCCCTCAAAAACGCCCGCAACAAGAATATGAAGATCGTCGACCTCATGGACGTACTCGGCAGCGACCTCCGCGAGGAGGAGCTCAAGGAGGGTATGCAGGCTGATGAGGAGGAAGAAGAAGGCGAGGACGAGGACGAGATAGAGTACGACGAGCATATATGGCTCTCGCTCCGCAACGCCGAAAAGTGCGTGACTGCTATCGCTGATGAGCTCGCGGAGGCTGACAGCGCTCACGCGGACAGCTACAAAAACAACTGCACCGCCTACTGCGACAAGCTCACCGACCTCGACAACCAGTACAGAGAAATGGTCGGCAGCGCCAAGACAAAGACGCTCATTTTCGGCGACAGATTCCCCTTCCGCTACCTCGTCGACGACTACGGGCTCGACTACTTCGCCGCATTCATCGGCTGCTCAGCCGAGAGCGAGGCGAGCTTCGAGACGATAACCTTCCTCGCAAACAAGTGCGACGAGCTCGGCGCGGAGTACATATTCACCATTGACGGCTCTAACTGCAATATCGCAAATGCGATAGTTTCAAGCACAAAGACAAAGTCGCAGAAGGTGCTCACGCTCAATTCCATGCAGACCATAAAAATGACCGACGACAAAAAGCCCGCAGGCTACTGCGAGCTCATGACCGATAATCTCAATACTCTGAAAGAGGCTTTGAATTAATGGAACAAATTATTTGCAAGGACGCCGCCCTCGGTTATGAGGACGGCATTGTCACCGAGGAGCTCAATTTCACCGTCAGCAGCGGCGATTACCTCTGTATCCTCGGCGAGAACGGCTCGGGCAAGAGCACGCTGATAAAGGCTCTGCTCGGACTGAAGCCGCAGGTACGCGGCGAGATAAAGTGGGTGAACGGCTTCTCCTCGAAGGAGATAGGCTACCTCCCGCAGCAGACTCCCGTGCAGAAGGACTTTCCCGCGTCGGTGCGCGAGATTGTACTCTCGGGCTGCCTGTCAAAGACGGGACTGCGCCCGTTCTATAACGCGAAGGAAAAAGAGCTCGCGCACAAGAATATGCACAGGCTCGGCATATGCGACCTCGAGAATCGCTGCTACCGCGACCTCTCGGGAGGTCAGCAGCAGCGTGTACTGCTCGCGCGGGCGCTGTGTGCGACGGAGAAGATGCTCCTGCTCGACGAGCCTGTGACTGGTCTCGACCCGCACGCGCAGAACGACCTCTACGAACTGATAGCCTCGCTCAACAAGGCGGGCATCACTATTATAATGGTATCGCACGACATCAGCTCGGCGGTGAAATACGCGTCACATATACTCCACATCGGCAAAAAGCAGCTGTTTTTCGGCACTAAGGACGACTACCTCAAGAGCAAGGTCGGTCGCTCATTCATAGAAACGGAGGCGGGAGCAAATGGCTGAGATGTTCTCTACACTTCATTATTACTTCTCGTTTTCGTTCGTGCGCTATGCGCTGATAGTCGGACTGCTCATAGCTCTGTGCTCGTCTCTGCTCGGCGTCACCCTCGTACTGAAGCGCTTTTCATTCATCGGCGACGGTCTCTCGCACGTTGCATTCGGAGCTATGGCTGTCGCGTCAGTGGTCAACCTGACGAACAATATGCTCATCGTACTTCCCGTCACTATCATCGCAGCGGTGCTGCTGCTCAGAACGGGGCAGAATACCAAAATAAAGGGCGACGCGGCAGTCGCGATGATATCAGTCGGCACGCTCGCGGTCGGCTATATGCTGATGAATCAATTCCCCTCCTCGTCGAACATCTCCGCGGACGTGTGCAGCACGCTCTTCGGCTCGACCCTCATACTCACCCTCACGCCGTTCGACGTTTGGCTGTGTATCGGTATGTCGGTGGTCGTGCTCGTAATGTTCGTGCTCTTCTACAACAAGATTTTCAGCGTCACCTTCGACGAGAATTTCTCAAAGGCAACTGGTATCAACTCCGACGGCTATAACCTCCTCATCGCGATAATCACTGCGCTGATAATCGTGCTCGCGATGAACCTCGTAGGCTCGCTGCTCATCTCCGCCCTCATCATTTTCCCCGCGCTCTCGGCAATGCGCCTGTTCAAGAGCTTCCGCGGAGTTATCATCTGCTCGGCGGTGATATCGGTAGTATGCGCAGCCGCAGGTATTATCATATCCATTCTCGCTTCGACCCCCGTCGGCTCGACCATAGTCACCGCGGACATCGTCGTTTTCCTCGTATTCTGGGCGATTTCAGCTTTCACAGGGAGGTCAAGAGCGTGAGATACAGCCTTTTTGCAGCTGTGGCAGCTGCGGCGCTGCTCGTCGGCTGCGGTAACACGTCAGCTGTCGACAAGATTGCGGCTTCGCAGGGCGTGACCACCGAAAAGCCTACAAAATCCGCGGCAGAGCTCGCTGAGCCGATACATACCACAGCTCCGACGACAGAGGCGGCGACAGCTCCGCAGATGTCAGGTGAGCAGCTCGACCCCGATGGTGAGTTCGACATCGACCTAACAACTCTCAGCGCGAGCATGGTCTACGGGCAGGTCTACGATATGGTCTATCACCCCGAGGACTACCTCGGCAAAACCGTGAAAATGCGCGGTCCGTTCGCATACTACTACGACGAAGCGACTGGAAAGGAGTATTTCGCCGTGCTCATCACTGACGCGATGGCGTGCTGTAGTCAGGGCATCGAGTTCGTCCTCGACGGGGAGCACTCCTACCCCGACGATTACCCCGAGCTAAACTCGGAAATAACGGTGATAGGACGTTTCAGCAGCTATAACGAGAACAATATCCCGTACAGTCAGCTCACTAATGCACATATAATTGAATAAAGAGAACGCCGTCCCTGAGGCAGTGCAGGGACGGCGTTTTTTGTCCAATAAACAAAGATAAAGCCATTTAAGT
>SAMEA3663299__coassemble_366_pt1 | contig 22384 bp, 20 predicted proteins | sample SAMEA3663299__metabat2_low_PE_032 | metagenome-assembled genome bin SAMEA3663299 (sample SAMEA3663299) | pig gut metagenome | biome: pig gut; feature: pig-associated habitat; material: faeces | place: China | collected 2013
CGGACTTCCGCTTATGTGGTATTCGGAGCAGCGTGACAGATTTTCCGAGTATATGTTGCAGAACGAGAATGTGAATTTCATCTACAATAACAAGAGGTACAGCGTTCATATCGAGGGCGTTTCGGTTTATCCGCAGGGATATTGTGCGGTGTATGATAGGCTCAAAGATATGAACGGCGTGAATATGATAGCCGACATCGGAAACGGAACTATGAACATTATGAAAGTCATCGACCACAAGGTCATCACAGACAGCTGCCGTACCGAAAAGCTGGGAGTGGAAAAGTGTGTGATAGAAATTCGCAATGCTCTTATGAACAAGTTTCACGAGGACATTGACGAGAGCATCATCAAAAAGTTTCTGATGAACACCGAGCAGGAGCTTCCACAGGATTATGAAAAGGTCATGAGGTCTTGTACCGAGGAATACTGCAAGAGTATTCTCAATGCCCTTTACAAGTACGATTACAATTCCCGATTGATGAAGCTCTATGTGGTAGGCGGCGGAGCAGTTGTGATGAACAATCACAATGTAAATCCTCCCGGTGCAACATTCATCACCGATATTTGTGCAAACGCAAAAGGCTATGAATGTCAGGCAAAGAGAAAGCTGAGGAAGGGTGCAAATGATAAAGACAACAAATCTCAGGCTTAATCTGGACAAGCCCGACCACAGAAAAGCCTATGACATTCTGAAAAGCTCCGATATGAGCTATTCAAATACTATCGTGGCTGCACTTATCTCTTTTTCGGAAAACGAAGAAAATCGTAAAACGCTTCTTGACGGGATAAGGAAAATCGTAAGAGAGGAGATCGGCACATTTTTTCAAAATGCAGATTCCGAACAGATAGGCAATTTATCAGAAATAAGAATTTCAGAAAATATAGCACAGGAAGAAATTCAGCAAAATGATAATTCCGAAAATTCCGCAGATTCCGATTTTGATGAAAATGAAGATTTCGTTGATGATGATTTTCTTGAAATGTAGTATTTTCGTCAAGTGGTATGACTTTTTTCAAGGTGGTATGACTTCAAAACCCCGCTGTTTTGGTATCAGCTTCAAAAAAAGACCGAAATGGAGCTGAAAAGTTGGTATCGGAACAGAGGATATTTGAAGCCACAAGAAAAGTGGTGCTGATATGGGGCAGAAATAGAGCCAATAAGGTGGTATGAAAAATGCCCCATATTAACGCCAATATCGGCAGTGGCTATAAAAATCAACGGTTTTGGTATCAACATATTTTGTTGCCTGTTGGTATCAGCTTCAAAACGGGAGTGAAAAATGAGAATCAGTGAATTTTGCAATACCTTTCAAATTTCACATCAGGCTGTATATGCGAAAATCAAAAAATATGCAGACGAGCTGGAGGGGCATATTTCAAAGGATAAGGGAAATGTTCTTGACCTTGATCCCTTTGCGGTGAACCTTCTGAAACCCAAGAAGGCAAGCTACAAGGCTCTTGATGAACGTAATTATTATCTATTTAAAAAGAATAAAGAAATAGTTTCGGAGAACGAGCAGTTCAGGGCAGAACGTGATGAATTGGCTTCAAAAAGCTCCGATTATGAAGCCGTTATCGAGTATCTCAAAAAGGAAAACAAGGAATATGCAGACTCCGTAACCCTTCTTACACAGGAATGCGAGCGTTACAAGAAGGAATGTGCAGATGCGAAGGCTCTGTACAAGGTTATGGAAAGTGAGTTTGACAAGGCAAAAGCGGAGCTTACAGCCGAAATAAAGGAAACAGAGTTTGGTCGGAAGCTGCTTGCTTCTACGGTTTCGGATCAGTGTAAAAAGTTAGAGGAAAAGGATAACCGTATTCATCAGCTCTATAAGCAGAGTGACGAGCAGGAGAACACTATTGAACGGCTCAACAAACAGCTGTCTATTATGACAGAAAAGTTTAACAGAGCCGAAAAGCAGATTACGGAATTGCAGGAGGAAAAGCGTCAGGCAGAGGATCAGCTTGCCGAAATTCAGAGTGTCGACAAACAGAACGCATCAAAACAGAATAACATTTTCAAACACATATTCGGACAGGATAAGAAGTAATATCTGCAACTCTTGCGGATATTTGCAAGTAAGTTGCGGATATACGGGAGGTAGGCAGGATTTTTGAGGAAAGGGGTGGTTGCTATGATTTAGCAAGCATAGAATTTGTGTACCCAAATTCAGACGGCGTTCGCCGCCTATATGCCCGGTCGGGCATTGGATATAGAATAACCATATAAAGGGGAGGTATTATGAACAGAACAAAAGTAATGAAATTCCGTGCGACAGAGGAAGAAGCAGCTGAGATCAGACGCAAAGCCACTGCCGCAGGAATGACCGTCAGCAGATTTTTGAGGACATCTGCCGTAAACAGTCAGGTGGTGCTTTACAACACTGCCGACCTTTTCGGGCTTCGTTCCGAACTCAGGCGAATCGGGAACAACATCAATCAAATCGCAATGGTGGTGAACTCCAACAGGTCGGTTTATCAGAGTGATGTCAGAGAGCTTAAAAAGCTGTTTTCGGAATTGAGTGAAAAGCTCAACGAGCATCTTAAACCGCTGTCATACGAGGTGTTGTGATTTGGCTTATGTAAAACACACAGCAATTCATACAACGCCGAAAGCTCATTTGAAATACATTCTCAATCCCGACAAAAATGAGGAAATGAAATATGTCACAGGTATCTGCTGCGGCGATGACCTTGAAACTGCTTATGACAATTTCAAGGAGATTTTTGAAAAGTATAATAATGAAGAATTTGAAAAATGCAGTTTTTCAAAAAACAGCGGAAAGCGGCATATCCGCATACATTCATATACGCAGTCCTTTGATAGCTCCGTTTCTCCCGAAGAAGCACATCGGATAGGTGTCGAATGGGCGAAAAAGGTGTTCGGAGTAAACAGACCGATAATCGTAAGCACCCACGTTAATACAAATTGCGTACATAACCACATCGCCGTTTGTCCGTATGACCTTGACGGGATCCGCTGGCACAGCAATTACAAAACATTGCAGTTCGTCAGAAAGCGTTCTGATGAAATCTGCATTGAGCATAATCTTGACATTATCAGAAATCCGAAGAAGAAAAGCACTATCAGCTACAAGGAACATGATGCCCGAAAGAAAGGATATTCGTGGAAGGTCAAGATGGCAGATACCATTGACAGGCTTATCCACAGTGATGATGTTACGGACATTTATTCGCTAATCGAAAAAATGAAAGAGTGCGGTTACACTTTTACCAACGAAAGCCGAATGATTGCAAAACCTAAAGGCGTGAAATACGGCTGCTGCATTTCAAAGCTGGGATTCGGGTATTCCTATCAGATGCTGATTCAGAGGATAAACAACAAGCAGAATGAATTTGTTGGCAGGAAGATAAGTGCATTTATCGGCTTTCAGGTTGAAATCGCTGTCGGGCTTCGTGAACGTCAGTTTGACATATATCGTTCTCAGTCGGTGCATATGCCGACTTATGCAGAGGTGAGAAAATCTTTTGAGGTGCTGAACTTTATCCACAGCAATCATATTCATTCCCTTGATGATATGAGAGCCTGCCTTGCGGCGGCAAATCGTAAAGAAGACATTGCTATGCACAGATATTTCAGCCTTGCAAATAAAAAGGAACAGCTGAAAACGCTGGACTATCTGGGTGATGAATATGCCCGTCTGCTGAAAACGGAGAACAGAGATGAAGCACAGCAGAAGCGGTTGGAGAAGTTGCATTGGCAGCTTATGATTAGCGGAGGTATCAGCGGTTGGGATACTCATATGGATAACTGGCTGCCGAAGCTGAAGGACAAGCTCCGTAATGACCTCCGACAGCTTGACAGTCTTGCTGCCGAAATGGGCAGAGCTTCTAAAGAACGTACAAATGCAGAAATGTCACTTGCGTATCTGGAGGATTTTCTGAAATCCGATTATGACAGGATTCGGGAACAGGAACAGCTCCGCATTCAGATCGAGAATTATCACAACGGACTTGAACCGCAGGAGGATGGTACATACAAGGCAGCAGCAGTGATATACACTTCTTTACTGAGGACGAGACACGGCTCATATTGCAGGAGTCTGTGCGATGCTGCAAGAACGGGAATCGCGCGTATAGAATAGGTGAGATATTCATTTTCCTGCTGAACACGGGGCTGCGAATAGGTGAAGCATTGGCTCTTGAATGGGAGAACATCGACTTTAAGAAGCAGCTCGCGACCGTCAGAAACAACGTGGTTTATGTGAAAGACAGGACAAGCAGCGGCAGGAGCTATCGCTGTATAAAGCAGCCGTCCACAAAGACCAAGAACGGCAGCAGAATCGTCCCTCTGAATTCCGAAGCTGTTCGAGCGCTAATTAGCCTTAAAGGGATAAACGGCAGCACTCCGTATGTCTTTGCAACGAAGAACGGCAAGCGGATTCACCCACGGAACGTTGACAGGACGTTCAGAGGGATTCTGCAACGATGCAACATTCCCTGCACTGGCGTACATAGTCTACGTCATACTTTCGCGAGCCGCCTGTTCGCAAAGGGTGTGGACGTTAAGACCGTCAGCGAGCTGCTCGGTCACTCTGATGTAGGTATCACCTACGATACATATATACATCTGATACAGGAGCAGAGAGTTGTAGCGGTGAACGCGATAGAGAATGTGCTATAAATAGCACAAAACGGGCGATTTTTGTATATCCACATAAAGTAAAAATCCGCATATAAAGCTGTAAATAGCCTATATGCGGATAAAAAAATTTTTTATAAAATTGGGCAAGAGGTATTGACATTTGATTTTCTATATGATATAATAAATCCAGCAAATATTAAAAAGCACCCCCACAAGACGTAAGCAGTTTGGCGACCGCCTACGTCTCGTAATCAAACAGACGTGAGCGCGTCTGAATGACTTAGTGAGAATGCTATTTAAGTGCGTACATTCTATTATAGCACTTTGAATAGATTTTGTCAAGCCTTTCAGTTCGTTTCGCTATCGTCTGAAAGGCTTGATTTATTTGCACTGCGAGCAAATTGAAAACTGAACATAGAGACTTGAAGTGAGTAGCTTCGCCTTAACGCCTTTACTGAATAGACCGATATGTTTACGAACATTCGGCTCTATAAACAGTCGAGGGAATGAGCAACGATATGTACCTGTGCTCTTTGTTGTCCAAGAAAGGTACACGAGCCATATTAAGGTCTAAGCAGTCGGGAGTGGGAAAACAAACGCTACCCGAACGGCAACAATAGCTGTCAAGTCACAATTTTTATTGTGAAAATAAGTGAGAGGATATACTGTATCTTCTCACTTGTTCTCAAAATATTGGCAGGGGCAGAAGGACTTGAACCCTCGGCACGCGGTTTTGGAGACCGCTGCTCTACCAACTGAGCTATACCCCTATAGGACGTTGAGCGATTGACAACAATAATATTATATCAGAAAGGGAGAGTGGTGTCAATAGCGGAAAGATATTTTTATTTTTTAACAATACTACAAATGAATATGGTTGCTTTTTTGAGGAAAAAATGGTATAATATGTGTATAATATGTTCACGGAGGAGATACTATGCTCAGAGCATACGAGCGCGGAGTTTACTACTACGAGACGGACAAAATGGGAATAATGCACCACTCTAACTACATAAGGATATTTGAGGAGACGCGCATACACTTCCTGAACGAGGCAGGGATGCCGTTTGCCGAGATAGAGGCGCAGGGTATACTGATGCCCGTGCTGACTGTGGAGTGCAGTTACCTGCGCCCGCTTAGATTCGGGGACATCTTCTGCGTGGAGCTGCGGATAACGGAGTTCAACGGCGTGAAGCTCAAAGTTGCATACGTGGTGCGGAACAAGGAAACGGGAGAGATATGTGCGAAGGGCAAGTCCTCGCACTGCTTCACGGACACCGACCTGAAGCCGCTGCGTATCAAGAGCGGTTATCCCGCGATATACGCAGTATTTGCGGACAACATGGAGCAATGACAGTGCAGATTTGCATTTTTTTCTATAATATGGTATAATGTTAGAATGATATAATTCCACCAAGAAGGAGAGATAACAATGGCGATAACAGAAGCAGTTGAAAACTATCTTGAAACGATACTGATACTATCGAAGGCGCAGCCCGACGTACACGCAATAGACATATGCTCGTACCTTGGCTACTCGCGCCCGACAGTCTCCATAATCCTCAAGAAGATGAAGGAGGAGGGGCTGGTCAACGTCGACGGCGACAATCACATCACGCTGACCGACGCAGGCAGGTCTGTCGCTGAGCGCATATACGACCGTCACACCACTCTTTCGGAGCTTTTCATGCTTCTCGGAGTAAAGAAGGACCAGGCGCTCGAGGACGCGTGCAAGGTCGAGCATGACCTCTCCGACGAGACCTACACTCTCCTGAAGGCTCATTATCTGAAGCTCGTTGGAGGAAAGAATGGAAAGGTTTGAGCGATTCAGAGCAGAAGCGCCCGTATTCGAGTACAAGTCGTACACGATAGCTGAGACGGACGCGACGGTCGAGATAGACTACGTATTCTCAATAGTGGGAGTTGCGGACTTCCACGCAGGCTGGAGCTTTCCGCGCCCCGAGGGCTTCTCGGTGGAGGGCGACCTCGCATTTGAGCGGCTGGCATTCTCGCTGGGCATGGCGGAGGCGGTGAGCTACTGGAAGGCGGCGTGCTCCCCTCTCATGCGCGTGGAGTGCGGCGAACTGACCGCGGAGCAGATACGCTGGTGGAAGAAGCTTTACTTTCTCGGACTCGGCGAATTCTTCTACGTAAACGGCATAACCACGGATATAGATTCATTCATGAACATCGAGTGTACGGGAAGCTTCACCTGCCCCCGTGAGACCGAGCGCACGCCGCTGAGCGGCTGCCTCGTACCGATAGGCGGAGGCAAGGACTCGGCTCTGACGCTCGAGACGCTGACGCAGGCAGGCATGGAGTGCCGCTGCTACGCGATAAACAAGCGCAATTCGATAACGGGGACAGTTCTCGCGGCAGGGCTGCCCGAGAGCGCGCTCATCACTGCAAAGCGCCGCTTTGACCGCTCGCTCGTCGACCTCAACAGCAAGGGCTACCTCAACGGTCACACGCCGTTCTCATCGGTAGTAGCATTCTCGGCGGAGGTCACAGCCTACCTCAACAGGCTGCAATACATCGTCCTCTCGAACGAGGACAGCGCCAACGAGAGCACAGTTGCGGGACAGAACGTCAACCACCAGTATTCCAAGAGCTTCGAGTTCGAGCAGGACTTCCACAGCTACGAGAAGCGCTTCCTCGGCACGGGGATATACTATTTCAGCTTCCTGCGTCCGCTTTCGGAGTATCAGATAGCGAAGATGTTCGTGAGCCACAGGAAGTACCTCCCCGTATTCAGGAGCTGCAACCTCGGCAGCAAGGTCTCGCCCGACATATGGTGCGGCGAGTGTCCGAAGTGCCTGTTCGTGTGCCTGATACTGTCGCCGTTTCTCACTCGCAGCGAGCTCTGCGATATCTTCGGCAGAGATATGCTCGGCGACGAGAAAATGACCGACTACTTCTTCGAGCTCGCGGGACAGTCCGAGCACAAGCCGTTCGAGTGCGTAGGCAGCATCGACGAGGTCAACCTCGCGGTAACGCTTGCGATACGCAGTGTTGAAAGCAAGGGCGAGGAGCTCCCACTGCTGCTGAAAAAATACAAGGACGCAGGACTGTACCACCCCGAGATGGTCGACGCGATAAACGCGTCGTACTGCGGCAGATACAGCGAGACGAACCTGCTTCCTCCCGAATTCGTGAAAATACTGAAAAGAGAAATGGAGCGACTTCTTTGAACAATTTTGCGGAACATATAAACGCCCTGACATGGGGCAAAAGCGTGTGTATCCTCGGCTTCGGCAGGGAGGGAAGGTCTACCTATGCCATGCTGACGAAATACTGCTCGCCCTCCTGCATCGCGATAGCCGACCTCAACAGCATCGACCGCGAATCTGCGGGCATAGCCGACAGCGTCGAGCTCATATGCGGTGAGGCTTATCAGGAGTGCCTTGACCGCTTTGACATCGTATTCAAGAGCCCGGGAATAGTGCTCGACACCTCCCCTGCCGACCTCAGATGTCAGGTCACATCTGAGACGCAGGTATTCTTCGAGGTCTTCCGCGAGCAGATAATCGGAATCACGGGCACAAAGGGCAAGAGCACGGTCACGTCGATGATATACCACATACTGAAGGAGTCGGGCAAGGACGCCTATATCGCAGGAAATATCGGCATTCCCGTGTTTGACATCGCAGAGAAGCTCTCGGACGAGAGCATAGTAGTATGCGAGCTCTCATGCCACCAGCTCGAGTATATGACCGTTTCCCCCGCGACCGCGATATTCCTCAATCTCTACGAGGAGCACCTCGACCACTACGGCACGATGGAGAAGTACTACGACGCGAAGAAGAACATCTACCTCCACCAGCAGAAGCACGACACTCTGCTGATAAACTCGGAGATAGCCCCCGAGACGAGCGAGGCATACGTCTACACGATATCGAACACCGACCCGAGCGCGGACATATACGTCTCCGACGGCAAGATAACGCGTCCGGGCGAGGAGTACGAGATACCGACGGATAACATTCGTCTGCTCGGCGAGCACAACCACTACAACATCGCAGTGGCTCACTTCATCACGACATTCTACGTCGACGAGAAGCAGTTCACGTCCGCGCTGTGTACATTTGACCCGCTCGCTCACAGACTTGAATACTTCGGCACATATGCTGGCATACGCTGGTACGACGACTCTATCTCGACCGCGTGCGCTACAGCGATAGAAGCGGTAAAGAGCGTCCCCGAGGCGGCGACAGTGCTCATCGGCGGCATGGACAGAGGCATCGACTACACCCCGCTGGTTGAATTTCTCGCGCAGAGCGACATCAACATCATCTGCATGGAGGCATCGGGCAAGCGCGTATTCGATATGCTTCTCTCAGCCAACCTTGAGGACGAGACGCGCATACACTACGTATCGCACCTCCCCGAGGCAGTGGAGCTTGCCGAGAAGATAACGCCCGAGGGCAGGAGCTGCGTGCTCTCTCCCGCAGCCGCAAGCTACGGTATATTCAAGAACTTCGAGGAACGCGGCGACGTTTTCAAGCAGCTTGTAAAGGCATTATAAAAAAAGGCGGACACTGTCCGCTTTTTTAATGCGCGGGAATCACTTTCGTTCCTAACGAACTACCGCGCGAAACCGAAAGTTTCGCTCAAGCCTTTTCAAAGGCTTGAGGGGGCTGGGGCAGCGTCCCAGCGGGTCAAGGGCAGAGCCCTTGTGGGTTCCAAGGGTAACACCCTTGGTCGCCTCCTATGGAGGCGAAAAACTATATCCTATGACCAAGTGACCCTTTCCAAACAGTCCAGTGGACTGTTTGGAAACAAAAGGTGTTATTACCAAGCGCAACTAAAAAAGCTCTCCTACGCGGAGAGCTTTTTCGTTTACTTAAAGAGCATGATAATGAACTGCTCGACGAGCACCACCGATATCAGCGCGACGGGATAGGTCGCAGCGTAGGCGGAAGCAACGTCCTCAGTGCCCGCGGTACTGATGAGAGTACCGAGCGCAGGAGTTGAGGTCATACCGCCCGTTATAGAGCCGAGATTATTGAGCAGATTGAGCTTGAGCACATACTTCGCGAACAGGAATCCGATTATCATAGGAACGATGGTCATTGCCATACCGTAGAGGAAGTATACGGGCTGGAATTTCTCAGCAAACTTCGCGCCGCCGGAAACACCTGCACCAATGAGGAAGAACATGAGTCCGAGCTCTCTGAACACCTTCAGGGTAGTATCCTTAGGCATGATGCTGATACTTCCCACCCGACCGAAATGGCCGAATACGAGAGCCGTAAGGAGGCAGCCGCCTGTAGTCGAGAGCGAGAAATTCTTAAACTTGACAGCGCCGATGATGATACCGATCACAGCAGCAAGGGCGAAAGGCATGATACCGAAATCGTCCATATGTATAAGCTTCTTGTCGGATTTCATCTGCTTTGACTTTTTCTCCTTGCCGGCGAGGAGCTCTCGCTCTTTAGCCATATCAGCGCCGACAATTTTCGGAATGATCTGAACGAAGAGGACAACACCGAGAACGCCGAAGATGTACGCGATACCGTAGCCGACGCTTACATCGGGTTCAAGCTCCGCGCCTGCGGCTTCCTTGGCAGCCGAGAATCCGGGAGTGCTTGTGAGAGCACCGGCAAGGAGTCCCGCCATCATTGCGACAAACTCGCCGGGATCGGAGTCGGTGAAGTTCCTGCCTATCATAATGCAGCCTGCACAGGTAAGTCCGCCGCTGAGAATGATGATTATAGCGAGGAGAACATAGGACTTGAAATTCTTCTTGAAGTTGGCGAAGAAATTCGGACCCGCGATGAATCCGACCGCAGAAACGAAGAGTATCAGACCGAGGTTATCGACTATCTTGAGTGCCGAATCGACGAAAGAGACATCAGCGATGACAGTGCCTGCTGTGTCCTTCTGGCTGACGACGAGCTGAGTAGTGAGCTGGTCGTGGAAGATCATACCGTACATGAGAGCGACGATGAAAACGCCGGCAGTGCCGAGAGAAATGCCCTTGATCGTGATACGTCCGAGGATGTATCCGAGCGCAGCGATGAGCAGCACTGAAAACATCAGGAAACCGACGCTCTTCACGGTCAGTAAACCGTCAAACAATTCCATAGATATTTACACTTTCTTTCATATTTATTCACAGCAACGGGACACGCATGGTGTCCCGTCCGTCATATTCACTTTGATTTTCTTGCGTAATGCGGGAGCAGCATCGGCGAAGCGGTACCGCTTGCAGCGCCGGCAGCCTCGAGCTCCTTGTTGAAGCGTTCGATGTGCTCGAGCGTGAGCTTAGCGGGAGTCTCGGTGCCCTTAGCCTTAGCCGCCGCGCACATACCCGCATTTCTGCCGAACACGATAACATCGAGGAGGGAGTTGCCCATGAGGCGGTTTCTGCCGTGGATACCGCCCGCGACCTCGCCCGCCGCGTAGAGGTTCTCAACGTCGGTAGCGCAGTCAACGGAGATATTGAGACCGCCGTTCTGGTAGTGGAGAGTCGGGTACACGAGGATAGGCTCCTTGCGGATGTCGATGCCGTACTTGCCGAACATACGCATCATCGCGGGGATGCGCTTCTCGATAGTGCCCTCGCCGTTCTTGAACTCAATCATAGGAGTATCGAGCCATACCGCCTTGCCGAGGTTAGTCTCGACGCCCTTGCCGCGCTCTGTACATTCGCGGATAATTGAAGCCGCGGTGACGTCACGGGTCTCGAGGGGATGCATGAAGACATCGCCGTCGATGTTGACGAGCTTAGCTCCGAGCGAGCGCACCTTCTCGGTAACGAGCGCGCCGAAAATCTGCTCGGGGTAGCCCGTACCCGTGGGGTGGTACTGGAGAGTGTCCGCGTAGAGGAGGCTCGCGCCTACTCTGTAGCCGAGGATAAGACCGTCAGCCGTAGCGCCGTAGTGGTTGGAGGTCGGGAAGCCCTGATAGTGCAGACGACCCGCACCGCCGGTCGCGATGATGACAGTCTTAGCGCGTGCCACGAGGAGCTCCTTAGTCTCCATATTCATGAGGACAGCACCAGCCGCCCTGCCGTTTTCGTCGAGGATAATCTCGACCGCCGCCGTGAAGTCGACAACGGGGATACCGCGGTTGATGACCTCGTCGCGGAGAGTACGCATTATCTCAGCGCCCGAGTAGTCCTTCGCCGCGTGCATACGCTTGCGGGAGGTACCGCCGCCGTGAGTTGTTACCATAGTGCCGTCGGCTTCCTTGTCGAACTCAACGCCGAGCTTGTTGAGCCACTGAATAGCCTCGGGAGCCTTTGTTACGAGCTTAGCGACGAGCTCGGGCTTAGCCGCGAAGTGACCGCCGCCGAAAGCGTCGAGGAAGTGGATAGCGGGAGAATCGTTGGGCTTGTCAGCGGCTTGGATTCCGCCCTCAGCCATCATAGTGTTAGCGTCGCCGATACGGAGCTTGGTGACTATCATAGCCTTCACGCCCGCCTCATCAGCCTCTATAGCCGCGGAAGCACCTGCTCCGCCGCCGCCGATGATGAGCACATCGGTGTCGTAGTCGGGAGAAGTGAGGTCAACGTCAGCCGCGCTGATACGGCTCTTTCCCTGCAAGAGCTCAGCGAGCTGAGTAGGCACCTTATCGCCCTTGTTGACGCCCGCAGAGAGCACAGTGAACTCCTCCTGCTTGTAGTCGGGGTGGAAATGAGCGAGCAGCTCGTCCTTTTCCTCGGCAGTCATACGTCTGGGCTCGAGCTCTGCATTTGCCGCTCTCTTTTCGGCAACGATCTTAGCGAGCTCGTTGAGCTTATCTATCTTATACATTGTGCGCCCTCCTTACTTCTCGATATCGCGGTGGTTGTACATATCCTTGAGCTCGTCGACGTTAGTGACAGCCTTGGACATGAGCTCCGCCATCTTGTCGTTGAAGATACCCTCATTGACCTCATTCACGCGGTCGCTGAGGTGCTGACATTCGGGAGCGATGTACTTGCCGTTGAGACGTCTCGCGAGCATAGCCACCTGCGGGTGTGAGATGCCTGCGGGACAGCGTGAGGAGCAGACTCCGCACATAACGCAGTCGAAGCTCTCCTCGGCGCACTTCTCGTACTCGCCGCGCTGAGCGTATGCTATGTACTGCATAACATTGAGCTCCTGCGTGCAAGCCTTAGTGCAGGCATTACAGCCGATACAGCTGTAAATTTCGGGATAGAGCTGCATCATGATCTGCTGGTCGGGCTTTATTTCCTCTATGTTGTAGACTCTCTTTTCGAGGGGGAAGAAGGGCAGCGTAGCTACGTACATACCCTCCTGCACCTCTGTCTGACAGGCGAGACAGCCGTGCAGACCCGACTCGCCCTTAATCCTGTATATGGTAGCGCAGGCGCCGCAGAATCCGTTTCTGCAGCCGCAGCCTCTTACGAGCTCATAGCCCGCGTACTCCATAGCCGTCATGATCGTAAGACCTGCGGGCACCTCGTACTTCTTGCCGAACAGGTAAACATTAAGCATATTTTCCATTAGTAGCTCTCCTTATCAATACTCGTCGGGCAGCTCACCGAGCTGGTCGAAGCGGAAAACGGGTCCGTCCTTGCAGACGTACTTATTGCCGATATTGCAGCGTCCGCACTTGCCCACGCCGCACTTCATGCGCAGCTCCATAGTGGTGTAGACCTGCGTCTCAGTGAAGCCGAGCTCCTTGAGACCCGCAAGCGTGAACTTAATCATTATCGGAGGTCCGCAGACGAGAACGGTCTTGCTCGTCGAGGGAGCGAGCTCCTTGACGTAGTTGGGGACGAATCCGACGTGACCGTCCCAGCCCTCCTGCGGGTTGTCAATGGTGAGGTTTACCTCGATATTGGGGTCAGCCATCCACTCGTCGATAATTTCCTGATAGTCGACGAGGTCGTCCTTGGAGCGCGAGCCGTAGATGACCTGAACATCGCCATAATTCGCGCGGTTGTCGCGGACGTAGTTGATGACGGAGCGGAGCGGCGCGAGACCGATACCGCCCGCGATGAAGAGGAGGTCCTTGCCCTTGAGGTCGCCTTCTACGGGGAAAGCGTTGCCGTATGGTCCGCGGATAGTTATCTGCTGACCCACCTCCATAGCGTGCAGCCACTCAGTGAGGCAGCCGCACTTCTTTATGCTGAACTCCATGAACTCCTTATTCGTAGGAGACGACGTTATCGAGAACATAGCCTCGCCCACACCTGGTATAGAGAGCATCGCGCACTGACCTGGCATATGCTCGAAGACCTTGCCGCCCTCGGGAGCGATGACCCTGAACGTCTTGACGTCGGGTGTATCCTGACGTATATCGGTAACTACGCCAATTTTCGGTATCAATGTATCGTTGTTCATCACTTAGCCTCCAATGCTTTCATTACCTTGACGATATTCATGGATATGGGGCACTTCGCGAGACATCTTCCGCAGCCAACGCAGCCGAATTCGCCGTCGTTGTTAGCGGGGAAGTACACCAGCTTATGCATGAAGCGCTGACGGAAGCGCTCGAGCTGAGTGAGACGCGGGTTGCCGTGCGCCATTTTGGTGAAATCGGAGTACATACATGAATCCCAGCAGCGGAAGCGCTTGATGCCGTGACCCGTGTTGAAGTCCTTGATATCGTAGCACTGACAGGTGGGACATACGAACGTGCAGGTGCCGCAGCCGAGGCACGCCTCGGAGAGCTCCGCCCACTTGTCGGAGTTGAAGTATTCGTTGAGCTTGTCGCCGCCGAAGTTCTCGGTGGAGAGCTTTGCGAGCGGGAGCCTGCCCATAATTTCTCTTGCCCTTGTCTGAACCTCCATGAGCTTGTCGGTATCGCCGTCCTCGAGGAACGATGAAATGGACTCGACGAACTTCTCGCCCTTATCGGTGTTGGCGAGGAAGAAGATGCTCTCGCCGTCGTCGAAGCAGGATACATCGCCGCCGGGGACAGTCGGGTCGATGCCGAAGGTCTTGCAGAAGCAGGTCTCGGCGGGACGTGTACACGCCATAGTTATAACAGTACCATGGTCGCGGCGGTTCTTGTAGAAGCTGTCGACGGGCTCGCAGAGGAATACCTTGTCGAGGATAGTGAAGCTTTTCGCGTCGCAGGCGCGGACGCCGAATATGACGAAGTCCTCGCACTCCTCGCGGATATCCCTGACCTCGATATTCTTGCCGTCAATTTTGAACTCGGCGAGGTTCTCGGTCTGCGGGAAGAAGAAATCCTTTGCACTGCGGACGGTATTGAGCTCCTTTGTGAGCTTCATGCCGCTCTCGTACTTCCTGTACTCGGCAGCGCCCGCCTCACGGTCGGTGGGGATATAGAGGGTCTGCTTGGAAGCGATGTCGTCGAACAGCTCATAGAGCTTAGCCTTTGAAATTTTCTGCATTACTCAACACCCCTTTCGTGTACGACGGACGGCTCGCAGTCGTCCTTGGTATAGTCGGTAAGAGGCGCTCTCGAGGTAGTATCGGCGCCCGCCTGATACTCGCCGTAGAGCTCGTTGATGTCCTTGATGAACTTGCGGTTGAGGAGGTGGAGCGGTATATGCTGGGGACATACGCGCGAGCACTCGCCGCAGTCTGTACATCTTCCCGCAACGTGGAACGCGCGGATGATGTGGAACATATTCTCCTCGAAGCTGTCCGCGGGAGCCTTGTTGTCGACGCCCGACTTGGGGTTATCGAACACGCAGTTCTCGCAGGTACACGCGGGACATACATTCCTGCACGCATTGCAGCGTATGCACTTGGAGAGCTGGTCGCGCCAGAAGTCGAAGCGCTCCTGCGAGGTCATATTCTCGAGCTTTTCCACCATTTCAAAGCGGTCAGAGTCGAGCACATCGCCGTCCTCGCCGATGAGCTCGTCGAAAACGACGTGCTTCTTGCTCTTACATGAAGCGCACTTATCGAGCACCGCCTCATAGAAGGGCATAGTCTGAGTGCCGTAGATAGTCTCTATTTTGAGGGTATAGTCCTCGTTTTTCACGCTGAGTATACCTGTAATGCCCTTTGCCTTTATCTTTTCGATGTCGAGCTTGGGACCGCCCTCGATACCGATGACGTACACCTTCTCGCGGTCTATTCTGTGCTCCTTGACGAGCTGATTGAAGCTGTATGTGTCGCAGGGCTTGAGGAAAGCGAGCACCTTGCCCTCCTTCTGGGTCTCCTTGACGAGGTACTTCGACACATTCGCGGCAGTGAAGTCATCACAGACAAAGTCGCTGTCTATCTCCTCCGCGGAGGTGAACACAGCGGGAGTGATATCATAGGTGAACTCTCCTCTCTTCCAGCCGATGACGCGGTCTACGCTGCCGTCCGCGAGGAGCTCCTTAGCTCTTTTAATCATTGCTTCCTGCATCGTAAATCCTCCAATCTGCGGTTAGGTCCGAGAGCCTTTACGTCCTCGGTGAACTGCTGCATAGTAGCCGCGAACTTCGCGCCCTCGGCAGCGGACACCCACTCGAGGCGGGTACGGTCGCGCTCGATGCCGAGGAAGTCGAGCATACTGTAGAGCAGGGTTATGCGGCGGCGTGTGAAGTAGTTGCCTGATGTGTAGTGGCAGTCGCCTGGGTGACAGCCGCAGATGATAACGCCGTCAGCGCCCTTCTGGAAGGCGCGGAGAATGAACATGGGGTTCACTCTGCACGAGCAGGGAACGCGTATGATCTTGACATTCGTGGGATAATTCAGTCTGTTTGTACCTGAGAGGTCGGCTCCCGCATAGGAACACCAGTTGCAGCAGAAAGCGACTATAACAGGTTCAAAATTTTCATTTACTTGCATATTGCGTCTACCTCCGCCATAATCTGACTGTTCGAGAAGCCGCTGAGGTCCATAGCACCTGACGGGCAGGCAACAGTACAAGCGCCGCAGCCCTGACAAACTGCGGGATTGACGCTTGCGACTCTGCGGACCTTAGTGGTGCGGTCGGGCATTCTGAACTCCTTGTCGATGTATGTGATAGCTCCGTAAGGGCACACCTTCTCGCATGACGAGCAGCCGTTGCACATGAGCTCATCGGAGTGAGCCACACACGGGTTGCAGGTTATGCTGTTCTTGCAGAGCAGACCGATAGCCTTAGCGGCAGCGGCACTTCCCTGAGCGACAGTCTCGGGGATATCCTTCGGTCCCTGACACGCTCCCGAGAGGAATATGCCCGCAGTAGCGCTCTCTACGGGGCGGAGCTTGGGGTGCGCCTCGGTGAAGAAGTCGTTGGTATCCATCTGAGTTGTGAGCATCGTCGCGAGCGGACGTGCAGTCTTGTCGGGCTCGATAGCAGCCGCCAGAACTACCATATCGGCGTTGATGTGGAGCTGCTCATTCGCGAGCAGGTCTGACGCCTGAACGTCGATTTTGCCGTCGGACTTGGGCGTAACCTTGCCGACCATGCCCTTGATGTAGTGGACATTGTACTGCTCGACGGCGCGGCGGTAGAACTCATCGAAGTTCTTACCGGGGGTGCGGACGTCGATGTAGAATACGTAGACTTCTGTATCGGGGTATTTCTCACGTATGAGCATAGCGTGCTTTGCCGTATACATACAGCAAATCTTCGAGCAGTAGGGCTTGCCCTTCTCGTCGTCGCAGCGCGAGCCAACGCACTGCACGAACACGATAGTATGCGGGTGAGTCTTGTCTGACGGGCGCAGGAGCGTGCCGCCGTTCGGACCAGCCGCATTCATGAGTCTCTCCAGCTCCAGCGACGTAACAACATCGGGGCACTGATTATACGCAAACTCGTCGTACTTGTCGAGGTTTATGGGGTTGAAGCCCGTAGCAACCACGATAGCGCCGTACTGCTGCTCAATGAAGGTATCCTGCTGCTTGTAGTCGATAGCGCCCGCGGAGCAGACCTTCGAGCAAACGCCGCACTTGCCCGTCTTGAGCATCATGCAGTAGTTGGGGTCGATAGTTGCGACCTTGGGTACAGCCTGCGCGAACGGGATATAGATAGCGGAGCGGTTGTCGAGCCCCATGTTGAACTCATTGGGCACCTTTTTCATCGGGCATTTCTCGGTACAGAGACCGCAGCCCGTACACTTTGTCTCGTCGACGAAGCGAGCCTTTTTCTTGATCTTGACTGTGAAGTTTCCGACGAAGCCCTTTACATCGGCTACCTCGCTGAACGAGTGGATAGTGATGCGCTCATTCTGCGAAGCCTCGACCATTTTAGGCGTGAGTATGCACGCCGCGCAGTCGAGCGTCGGGAAGGTCTTGTCTATCTGAGCCATTTTGCCGCCGATAGTGGGCTGCTTCTCGACGATATCAACGTCGAAGCCCGCCTCCGCGATGTCGAGGGCAGTCTGAATGCCCGCGATACCGCCTCCGATGACGAGAGCGCGCTTGACAACGGGGCTCTCCATGGAGTTGAGCGGCGTATTGAGGTGGACTTTGGCGACAGCCGTCCTGCCGAGGATGATAGCCTTCTCGGTAGCTGTAGCAATGTCCTTGTGTATCCACGAGCACTGCTCGCGGATGTTGGCGATTTCAACGAGATACGGGTTCAGACCTGCGGAAGCCGCCGCCTTTCTGAACGTATTCTCATGCATACGGGGCGAGCACGAGCAGATAACAACGCCTGTGAGCTTCTGCTCCTTGATGGCGTTCTTTACGAGCTCCTGACCCGATTCAGAGCACATATACTGGTAGTCCTGAGAGATGACTACCCCGGGCTCGTGACCGAGCGCCTCTGCAACAGCCTTTACGTCTACCGTAGCGGCGATATTGGTACCGCAGTGACAGACAAAAACACCTATTCTCTGCATAGCGTAGTCTCCTCCTTACTTAGCGTACTTTCGCATAGCCGTCACGATAGCCTGCTGAGGCAGGTCCTCGTCGAGCAGTGCGGGGATATCGGTGGGCTCGAGGTGATTTCCGCCCTGCTGACGGACAGCCGCGAGGCGCACCGCCTCGACCACCTTAGCGGGCTCTACACCGCGGGGACATCTCTCCACGCAGGCAAAGCAGGTCAGGCACTTGTATATCGACTCCGACTTCATCAGGGTCTCTATATCGCCCTTTTCGACCATATACACGAACTGATGAGGGTGGTATTCCATTTCATCGTAGGAGGGGCAGGTCGCGGAGCACTTACCGCAGCGCATACATTTGAGCACATTTACTCCGCTCGAACGGAGCACCTGTTCCTTTAGGTTCTTATTCATTGCTTGCCTCCTTTAAGCCGAGAGCCTCGGCGAGAAGCTCGGTAAAGTAGTGAACGGGCAGGTCTGAGCCCGAGTTCTTTTTAAGGTTGTACAGGCAGAGCGGACAGGCAGTGATGACCATTTCGGCGCCCATATCCTTGGCGGAGTCCATAACAGCGCCGCTGCGCTTCTGAGCCTGAGCCTTGTCCTCGAGGGTGATATAGCCGCCGCAGCACTCATTTCTCTGCGAGTAAATGACGGGAGTACCGCCTATCGCCCTGATGAAGTCCTCGATAATAGTGGGATTCTCGGGGTCGTCCATAGCGAGAGCCTTTGCGGGACGCAGGAGCAGGCAGCCGTAATACGCGGCTATCTTTCTGCCCGTGAACGGGTTCACTACCTTCTCTTTGAGCTTGTCGAAGCCGACCACATCGCGGAGCATCTCAAGGTAGTGATAGACCTTAGTACCGCCGACGTAGGGCTCATTCAGCCCGAGGTAGTTGTTGACCTTAGCCGCCATTTCCTCGTCGCGGGAAATATCGAACTCGGTCTGCTTGATGACGTTGTGGCACGCGGAACAGACCGTGATGAGGGGCTGACCCGCCTCCTTAGCGGAGTTGAGCGCTCTCACCGCCGAGAGCTTGGTAGCGATCTCGTCCTTGGCTGTAGTGTAGGCGCCGCCGCAGCACTGCCAGTCGGCGGGCTCCACGAGCTTTATGCCGAGCGCCTCTGCGGAGGCACGGGCATAGGCATCGAGGTCTTTCGCCTTAGTGCGGAGCGTACAGCCTGGGTAATATGTAAATGTTTCCATAGCACATTCCTTTCCTACATTATCTGTAGGGGTCGATGCCCACATCGACCCGAACGAATATTATCATTCAAGTGCGGGCTGATGTAGGCATCAGCCCCTACACACTTATTCGGTAAAAATCGCGATAAACAACTCACGCTCCGCAAAATGTGAGCGATGTTTACGAGCGTCCTCGCGAACCGCCCGCGGGGGCTCCCCGCTCAGACCATTTCCTCGGGGTGGAACACCTCGTCGAACTTCTCCGAAGTGAGGAAGCCGAGCTCGACGCACGCCTCCTTGAGGGAGATATTGTCCTTGAACGCCTTCTTGGCGGTCTTAGCGGCGTTCTCGTAGCCGATATACGGATTGAGCGCCGTCACGAGCATGAGGGAGTTGTGGAGGTTGTGGTGCATCTTCTCCTTGTTTGCCTTTATGCCGACCGCGCAGTTCTTGTTGAAGCTGAGTATCGACTCTGCGAGCAGTCTTGCGGACTGGAGGAAGTTATACGCGCACACGGGCATGAACACGTTGAGCTCGAAGTTGCCCTGTGAAGCCGCCATGCCGACCGCAACGTCGTTGCCCATGACCTGTACCGCGACCATAGTGACCTGCTCGCACTGGGTAGGATTGACCTTGCCGGGCATTATGGACGAACCGGGCTCATTCTCGGGGATGAATATCTCGCCGAGACCGTCGCGCGGACCCGAAGCGAGCCAGCGCACATCGTTGGCGATCTTCATCATATCAGCCGCGAGAGCCTTGAGCGCACCGTGCGCGAAGACGATCTCGTCCTTGGAGGTCAGCGAGTGGAACTTATTGGGCGCAGTCACGAACTTCTTGCCCGTGAGCTCGCTGATAGCCTCAGCGGACTTTTCCGCGAAGCCGGCAGGAGCGTTGAGTCCCGTACCAACGGCAGTACCGCCGAGCGCGAGCTCTTTCAGCTCCTCGCATGAGGCGAGGATCATCTTCCTGTCCTTCTCGAGGGATGCTCTCCAGCCGCTTATCTCCTGCGAGAACTTGATAGGAGTAGCGTCCTGAAGGTGAGTGCGTCCGCTCTTGACGATTCCCTCATTCTCAGCCTCGAGGCGCTTGAAGGTCTCGACGAGTGTATCTATCGCGGGGATGACCTTGTCCTCGAGGGCGATGACCGCGGCGATGTGCATAGCGGTCGGGAAGGTATCATTTGAGGACTGGCTCATATTGATGTCATCATTGGGGTGGAGGAGCTTCGCGCCCGCAATCTCATTTCCCCTGTTGGCGATGACCTCATTCGCGTTCATATTGGACTGCGTACCGCTTCCCGTCTGCCATACGACGAGCGGGAAGTGCTCGTTGAGAGCGCCGCTGATGACCTCGTCGCACGCCTGAGAGATAGCGGCGAGCTTCTCGTCGGTCATTTTCTCGGGCTTGACGGCGTGATTGGCGATAGCGGCGGCTTTTTTGAGGATGCCGAAGGCGTGAGTTATCTCACGCGGCATAGTCTCGATACCGACGCCGATGAGGAAATTCTCATGGCTTCTCTCGGTCTGAGCCGCCCAGTACTTGTCAGCGGGGACTTTGACCTCGCCCATTGAGTCATGTTCGATACGATAATCCATAGTTGAACTCTCCCTTTTCCGAAGCAAAACGCTCCTATTATTGCTTAATTATAGTATATCAGCGATATCCAGTGATTTCAAGAGCGGATTCAGCATAGAGCCATACGCATATTGATATAATATTAACAATGTCTGCCTTTTCCTTCGACGCGACATATGTTTATATATTTCAGCATATATTCAGCCGCAATTTTGCGGGACAAAAAACTGCATATATTATTTCTCAGCCGACGGCTGACTTCGTGCGTAATGCACATATCATCACGGGAGGCGCGCGCAGAAGTGATAGACAAAGCCTCTCATTTTTGTGCGGCTTAGACCTCATCACGCGGCTGTGCGGTCATAACGTCAAGGCATACGAGCATACCTTTTCACATATAACGCAGAGCAAACGCCGCCCTACTGTCAGACATTACAAAACACAGAATGCAGGGATGACCCCTGCACCTGCTGAACGTGCCGCTGGGGCAAATTCGTTATTCTTCCGACGTGTTAATGCAGTACGACAGCGTAGTGAGGCTGTCGCCGAGGTGAACGTTCTCGACCGCGACGTCCTTGTGAGTGACACGGAGGTCATAGTGCGTGAAGTTCCAGAACGCGCGAATGCCGTAGCTGATAAGGCGGTCGACCTCCTTCTCTGCCGCCTCGCGCGGGATACAGAGGATAGCCGCGGCGGGCTTGTGCTCCTTGCAGAAGCCCTCGATATCGGCGGCGCTCATGACAGTGAGCTCGCCTATCCTCTTGCCGACCAGCTCGGGGTTGGCATCGAAGATTCCGATGAGGTCGAAGCCTCTGTTGCGGAAGTCGATATGGGAGGCAAGAGCCCGTCCGAGGTTGCCTGCTCCGAGGAGTATCATCGGAGTCTGCTTGTCGAGCCCGAGAATCTTGCCAATCTCGGCTTTAAGTCCCGTCACATTGTAGCCGTAGCCCTGCTGACCGAACTCGCCGAAGCAGTTGAAATCCTGACGTATCTGCGAGGCAGTGAGCCCCATTTTCTCCGCGAGCTCGCGCGAGGAGATACGGACATAGCCGTTCGCCTCGAGGTCGCCGAGGAAGCGGTAATACCGCGGCAGACGTCTGATTACTGAGTTTGAAATAGCGCTTTTTGACATTTTAAAAATAGCCTCACAATCTAAGCGGAAAGCCGCCAATTACATTAAGCTGTCAAGTCTGACTTTGATTTCGTCAAGGAATGTCTTGGAATCCACCTTACGCTTGTTTTCGAGCTTGGAGATGAGATAGAGGTCGCCCGTCATGACGCCGTCCTCGATAGTCTGGATAGTAGCCTTCTCGAGCTTGTCCGCGAAGTCGCA
>SAMEA3663299__coassemble_373_pt1 | contig 22189 bp, 21 predicted proteins | sample SAMEA3663299__metabat2_low_PE_032 | metagenome-assembled genome bin SAMEA3663299 (sample SAMEA3663299) | pig gut metagenome | biome: pig gut; feature: pig-associated habitat; material: faeces | place: China | collected 2013
GTGAGGCGCGCTTTATTATCGGCTGGTCGGTGTAGACCTTGTCGCGGAAGGCACGGCTCCCGAGCAGCTTCTCATCGTGCAGAACAGAATCAAGTATGTCTTTCACGTCCGACATTTTCACGCCTCCTTTTCAGTATCGTTACCCTTCATTGTAACATAAAATAATTGAAATATCAAGCCGCGCGGAGACAAATTTCCGATTTATTCACCTTTGCCGCAAAATCGGCGGCTCAGACACCGCGCTTATAGCATATTTCACAGGAATTGTCAAACCTTTGTTCAGCAGATGTTCGCGGCTTTTTTCTGTCCCCTGTTGCATTTTTTTCATTTCTGTGATATAATATAGTGAAACGATAGGCATTTCAAGGAGGATAAGCTATGTCCCATAAGCTCGAAAACAAAATCAATACTCTCGTCGACACGCTCATCGACGACTACGATAATGACCGAACCATCGACAAGACCGTCGCCTTCGACCACCCCGACAAGGAAAAGGTCATCGCTATAATCCTGCGTCTCAGGAACATCATCTACCCCGGCTACTACAAGAACGACCGATTTCACCTCTACACGGTCAGGAGCAATATCTCCGTTCAGCTCGAGGATATCATACACAACCTCTCACAGCAGATATCAGTTGTTCTGCGCTATAATCCCAAGTACGAGAACGCTCCGCAGTGCGAGATAGAGCAGTCCGCCGAGGACATCACTCTCGCCTTCCTCGAGCAGCTCCCTAAGATACGCGACTACATCGCGACCGACGTCGAAGCCGCCTTCCTCGGCGACCCCGCCGCCTTCAACAAGGAGGAGATAATCTTCTCGTACCCCGGTCTGTTCGCGATACTCGTCAACCGCATCGCGCATGAGCTCCACCTGCTCGGAGTCCCGCTCATTCCCCGTATCATGACCGAGCACGCCCACAGCGTAACCGGTATCGACATCCACCCCGGCGCCTCCATAGGCAGGTACTTCTTCATCGACCACGGCACGGGCATCGTTATCGGCGAGACCACTCAGATAGGCGACAATGTCAAGATTTATCAGGGCGTGACTCTCGGTGCGCTCTCCACGCGCGGAGGTCAGCTCCTCAAGAACCGCAAACGCCACCCCACCATTGAGGACAACGTCACAATTTACTCGGGAGCGTCCATTCTCGGCGGCGAGACCGTCATCGGTCATGACGCCGTCATCGGAGGCAACGCCTTCATCACCAAGTCAGTCCCCGCGGGCGCAAGAGTCAGCATCAAGAACCCCGAGCTCCGCGTGAACTTCTCCTCGGATAAGCCCGTCCAGCAGACGGAGCTCCCGCAGGACGAAACGTGGTTCTACATCATATAAGCAAAAAACCGATGCATCAGCATCGGTTTTTTTGTTATTAGTCGTAACGCAGTGCGTCTATGGGGTTCATCTTTGCAGCCTTGCTTGCAGGGTAGTATCCGAAGAATACGCCCGTTATCATCGAGAAGATGATAGAGATGATTATTGCGGTCACTGACGGTACCATGACTATTGTACCGAGCACCTGCTTCGCTGTAGGAATGCTGCTTATTACAAGATTTGCGATGACTCCTGCAATGAAGCCGTTGAACAGTCCGAGAACGACTCCGATGATTCCTCCGATGAGGCACATGATGATAGCCTCAGTCACAAACTGGAACTTGATAGTCGACTTCTTTGCTCCGAGCGCCTTTCGTATACCTATCTCGCGGGTACGCTCCGTGACGCTTACGAGCATGATGTTCATAACTCCGACGCCGCCGACGATGAGCGAGATGGAAGCGATTACCGCTACGAAGATGGTAATGACATTGATGATGATGTCGATTATCTTCATCGTGTCCTGATTGCTGAATACGAGTGTCTCGAAGTTTTTGTTTGCGGGATATTCCTTCTCAAAGAACGCTGCAACATTAGCCTTGGCAATCTTGCCGTCAGTCTTGGGGTCAAACGAGAGCAGCCAGTACATATATCTCTCCTCGCCGTAGCTGCCCTGCATCTCTTTCGCTACGGAATTGGGGATATAAACGGGAGTTTTGATATCCTCCTCCCTGCCCATGGCTGCGCCTGAAAACAGAGAATTATAGGTGCATACTCCTACAATTGTGAACTCATACGGAAGTCCGTTATCAGCAGAGACCAGCTTGATGGTCTGTCCTATCGGCTCCTCATGGTTCTTGAAATACTGCCGCACAAAAACATTCGTTACCACGCAGGTGTACTTCTTCTTAGAAACATCGTCCATGGATATCATACGTCCTGCAAGCAGTCTCGAACCATCGTTGTCGAGAGTACCGTTATAGGCGCCTGTTATCTTTGTCCCGACCTCTTTGCCGAGAGAATTCTTGCTGGATGCTTCGCAGACGTAATTCGATTCAGCTATGCGTATATCGGGATATTCCTTGACGAGCTTCTCGACCTGTGAATACGTGATGAAGTCGTCAGGTGAAATCGAATCATAAGCGACGTCAGAGTCGACACTCGGTTTTGGCGACACATATACCTCCATTACGTTCGAGCCAAGAGAGTTGAGCGTTGTCGTGATAGTCGAGCGAAGCGTAGTACCGAGCGTCGTTATCGTTATAACTGAGCAGATACCGATGATGATGCCTATCATCGTCAGCAGTGAGCGCAGCTTGTTAGCCATTATGGAGCTAAGCGCCATTTTCAGGTTTTCCCATATGTTCATTCAGCGCTCACCTCCGTTCCAGGAAATACAGACTCGGGCTTTATCTTTTCAGTCACACCTGTATCGGATATTATCGAGCCGTCGCTTATCGTGATGATACGCTCCGTCTCAGCGGCAAGCTCGGGGCTGTGAGTGATGAGGACGACCGTCTTGCCTTCCTTCTCGTGGAGCTTGTGGAAGATGTCCATTACCATATGTCCCGTCTTGCTGTCGAGTGCGCCCGTAGGCTCATCTGCGAGGATTATCGACGGGTCGTTCGCCATTGCTCTCGCTATGGCTACACGCTGCTTCTGACCGCCCGACAGTTCGTTCGGCTTGTGCGTGTATCTGTCCTGCATATCTACGAGCCTCAGGAGGTCCATTGCGCGGTCCTGACGCTCCTTCTTCTTCATGCCCGCATAGAGCATGGGAAGCTCGACATTTTTGAGGGCGTTTGCTCTCGGGATAAGGTTGAAGGTCTGGAATACGAAGCCTATCTCCTTGTTCCTTATCGCGCTGAGCTGCTTGTCGTTCAGACGGCTCACGTCGGTGTCATTGAGGAAATACGTACCCTCGGTTGGTCTGTCAAGCGCGCCTATCATATTCATAAGCGTACTCTTTCCCGAACCCGAAGCACCGACAATGGCAACAAATTCACCCTCGTGTATATCGAGGTCTATGCCGTTGAGTATCTGTAGCTCGTTCGGCTGACCGATATAATAACGCTTGATGATATTTCTCATCATTATCAGTTTTTTCGCCATATTACTCTCCCTTTTCGGCTTCGTCGGGGTCAGTATACGGCTCGGCGATAGTAACATCTCCGCCGTCAACGACTGCGTTCGCAACAACATCGGTAAGGACGATGTCGCCGTCGCTGAGCTCGGAGGAAGTTATCTCGGTGAGGTAATTTGTCTCCATGCCCTTCTCTACCTTTATCTCCTTTGCCTTGTAACCCTTATCGCCGTTCTTCTCGGCGATGAAGACGGAGAATGTGCCGTCGTCGTTCTGCTTTATCGAATCATAGGGAACAGCAAGGACGTTCTCCTTCTGGTCGAGAATTATCTTAGCCTTTGCGGTCATACCTATGAGGAGCTTGTCAGCGCCCTTATCGATGACTATCTCAGCGGAGTAACCGCCGCCGTTCATCTCGCCTGTATAAGCATTCATCTTCTGTCCGCTCATGATGTTGACAACGCGCTCTACCTTGCCCGTGAACTCCTCATCGCCTGTTGCGGTAGTAGTGATGACAGCCTTCTGCCCCTCCTTGACGCTGAGGATATCAGCCTCGTTTATGCTGACGTTTATCCTGAGCTCGGTAGTGTCCTCGATAGTCATGAGAGCTTCTGTAGTCGGGAAGCTTCCCTCTGCGATGCTGAGAGATGTGATAACGCCGTCCTTGGGAGCCTTTACTACGCACTTGTCGATGCTCTCCTTGAGCTTATCGAGCTGGTCCTGAACTGTTGTGTCCTTGTTGAACTTCTCGTCGTTTATAGCCTCCTGAGCCATTTCGATAGCATCGTCGGCAGACTTCGCGGTATCGTTGTACGCGTCTCTTGCGGACTGTACAGCCTCGTCATAACTGCTGAGCGTATCGCCGAATGCTTCGTACTGCTCCTGTGCAGCCAGATACTGCTTATAAAGTATAGCTGCCTCAGCATTGTCATCGCAGGCTTCATACTCCTCGTAGCACTCGTCGACTTCCTTGCCGAGCTTATCGTACTTGGAATATGCCGTTTCTCTCGCAGAAACTGCGTTATCTATAGCGCGCTGAGCCTTGCGGAGAAGGTCGGTCTTCTGATTCTTGGCGTCCTGAAGAGCCTTCTGATTCTTTTCATGTGCGCTGTCCAAGCGCTCCTTCGAGGTATCTGCTGTGTCCTTGAGCTTATCGTACTGCTCCTGATAGTCAGAGCTGTCGAACTCGCAGAGGATATCGCCCGCCTTTACAGCGTCGCCTACGCCCACATTAAGCGTCTTCACCTTTGCGGTGAGGTCGCTTGTTACCTTGACTATGTTCGAGCCCTCTACCGTGCCCGATACGCTGATGTAGTTCTCGACGTCGGTGTGCTCGACCGTATATGTAGTTATCGGAATGTTTATAAGATCTTTCATTCCGCACGAAGCACCACCGCAGAGAAGAGCCGCAGATATTGATAAAGCGGCTGCTGTTCGCAAAATAATACTTTTGTTCATATGAACAATACTCCTTTCGTCCTGATATTGACAATTGTATCACACACTTTTTTATTTGTCAATATTTTTCACGTAATATTACAAAAATGTAATTTTACGTAATACGGCTGAAAATGGCTATCGGTCATTTGCTGTATCACCCGTATTAGTACAGATATATTCTATCACAGTGTTACAGATTTGTCAAGCAAAAAAGCTCTGACCGCAATAATCGGTCAGAGCTTTTTATATACAGCAATTTTTAATCAGTTATCTTTCTTGCCTCGATGTAGAAGCGCTTGTCATCCGCGTGTCCCATTGAGAAGGTCTTTCTCGGGAGCGCGCCGTCCTTGATAACGGTCGGGAAGAGCTCCGACTTGTCCATGTCGGGCAGTATGAACGCAATGCCGTTGTGCTTCTCAGCCAGCGCCTTGACGTTCTCGATGCCGTGGATATAGTCTATCTTGCCGCCCTTATTTTTAATGTAGCTGTCAAGGAAATTCTGGAGCGAGCCGACTGACAGATTCGAGGTCTGCTTGTGAATATACTCCTTAACTTCAGTACCGTCGCAGCAGGTTATTACATACTGGCTGCTCTCTGCATCATTAAGCTCCAGAGCGTGTGAAAGCTCATAAAGCAGGTCATCACAGTCAACATCATAAACAAGGCGGTGGATAGCCTCAAACTTGAGAGCATCGCTGTGGAGGTCGACTATCTCCGCGAGAGCATAGCGTGCAGGGTGATTCGAGAAGTCCTTGTCGGGGTTCGCCTTCTTGAGCTGCTCGTAGAACTCCTTCGCAGTCGCAAGGGAGTGGTTGCCGTCGCCCATAGCATAGAGCAGGACAGGCTGTCCGCTCAGACCGTACTTCTTATTGAAGGCGTCGGGGTCGGCAAGCGCAGAAAGCGCGGAGTCTATCTTCTCCTGCGCTGCCTCGTCAACGAGATAGCCGCTTATGCTGCCGCCGTTCTGCATGAGCTTGGTGTCGTAGAGCTTCTTCATCGAGGTCTTGTCGAGCGCTCCGATGACTGTGTCCTCGGGGTCGTCAATGAGAATCATGATGTGCGGGAGCTCGAGAGGAGCGCCGTTTCTTACCTTGATTCGCGGAGGTATGCGCTCGATGACTGTCGCTTCGGTAGCGCGCACCTCGGAGGTGCTGCCCTTGGAGAAGTCGTACTTCTCGAGGTCTATCGCGCCGATGAGTCCCTTGCGGACAATGCCGTTGCTCTGCACGCGCTCAACGTAGACCATTGCGTTCTTGTACTCGGTGAAAATACCGTCGGCGATGTACTTGTCCATAGCCTTGTGGATATTGGCGATGCGCTCGGATACGTCGCTGTCCTCGAGGTAGAGCTCGGGGAGGATGAGGCTCAGCGTCGACGGAGCTCCGCCTACCTCAGCAGTTACGGCGTCCCAGTATTCGGGCTCGCTCGTGTACTGGTCGCAGGCGATGACCGCCCACTTGCTCATATCGACTTTGTCGTTCGGGATAAGTATATCCGCGCTGTGAAATGCTGTTGAGTTCATAGTTTTACTCCTTTATTGATGATATGAATTTATTTAGTTCCTGATTCAGACGTGATACGGGAAGTCCCACCACGTTGAAATAGTCGCCGTTTATTCGCTCCACGAGCAGTGCTCCCCTGCCCTGTATGCCGTAGCCGCCCGCCTTGTCATAGGGCTCGTCTGTGGAGATGTACGCCTCTATCTCGTCAGCTGTGAGCTTGCGGAAGGTGACGTCGGTCGTCTCCGAGAATGAAGCAGTAGCGCTGCCGTACATCAGCGTCACGCCTGTGACTACCTGATGTGTGCGCCCCGACAGGAGTTCCATAAAGCCGCGGCACTGCTCCTTGTCGGCGGGCTTGCCGAGTATCTCTCCGTCAGCGATGACCGTCGTATCGCAACCGATAACTACCGCTTCGGGATTTTTCAGCGACGCCGCAAGAGCCTTTATCGTAGCGAGGTACTCCGACGCAAGCATGGGCGGTATGCCCTCGGGGACGGTCTCGTCCGCGTCTACCGATACGGCAGTGAAGTCCTCGGTGATGAGCTTCATCAGCTCGCGTCTGCGCGGCGAGCCCGAAGCAAGTATTATTTCCATAGCTTTCTCCTTTGCAGTCAATAGTATAATTCTATCACATTTGCAGCGCTGTGTCAATCGTTTGCGTGCGATAATGCATACCTTATGTACGGGCTTCGGAACTCATTCCCCTGCGATATAGTACAAAAATATTGACAAACTCGGAAAATTCCGCTATAATAAATTTTAGTGATTTTTTGGAGGGATACTATGAAATTCGGTCTTGTTATGGAGGGCGGCGCTATGCGCGGACTCTTCACCGCGGGTGTCACCGACATCCTGATGGAAAACGGTATCACGTTCGACAGCTCCGTCGGCGTATCTGCGGGCGCGTGCTTCGGCTGCAACTACAAATCGGGTCAGCACGGCAGAGCTATCCGCTATAATATCCGCTTCCGCGAGGACAAGCGTTATTGCAGCTGGAACTCCTATTTCCGCACGGGAGATATGTTCGGCGCGGAGTTCTGCTACCACACTATCCCCGAGAAGCTCGACCTCTTCGACAACGACTTCTATGAAGCAAACCCGATGACGTTCTTCGTCGTCGGAACTGACATAAACACGGGCAGGGCGGTCTATCACAACTGCCGCACCGCAAAGGGCGACGACCTCGAATGGATACGCGCCTCAGCCTCTATGCCGCTCGTGTCGCGCATAGTCAAAATAGACGGGCGGGAGTTCCTCGACGGCGGTATCTCGGACTCTATCCCACTCCGATTCATGGAGAGCACAGGCTGTGACAGGAATGTCGTCATTCTCACTCAGCCGCGCGGCTTCGTCAAGACTCAGAGCCGCACGCTCGGGCTCGTGAAGCTCCGCTACGGCAGAAAGTACCCCGAGCTCGTCCGCGCTTTCTCCGAGCGCCCCAAGATGTACAACGAGGAGCTCCGCTACATAAGCGCCGCCGAAAATGCGGGCAGAGCATTCGTTATCGCGCCGCCCGAGAAGCTCCCGATAGGTCATGTCGAGCACGATATGGACAAGCTGCTCGAGGTCTACCGCATCGGCAGAAACGCCGCAAAAGCAAGACTCACTGAGCTGAAGGAGTTTATGAAAACAGAATAAGAAAACGGCTCGGTATCCGAGCCGTTTTTATTATATGTTCGACAGTCTGCAAAAAGGCTTTTTGCCCTCCCCTTTGACCATCTCAGCAAGTATCTCACGAATCTTTTCATGTGTATCTCTATCCTTGCTGATTATTATGTAGTCCCGAATCGAAAAGCGCGGGAAAACTATCGCTTGTATCAGTGCTCTGTCGATTTTTTGTCCGTCTTTGATTTCCACATTTGAGAGATTATCAAAAATATCGCTGAAATACGCGTTTTCCTTTTTTCGGCAGCGGTGATTATAGACAATTACTGCTTTCGCTCCATTTTTGAGATAACAGCCAATTTCGTCGTAATACACGTACTTCACGCTTTTCTCAGAGCCCTGCGCAACAGATTTGCAGAGCAGACCGTTGTCGGGGTCGAGAAAAACTATTTCAAAGCCTTTCATTGCTTTCAGAGATTTATTATACCAATCCACCCGCGTTTTACGCTCAACAACGTCGCTATAGTATTCCGCTCCGTCAATCAGCTTCAATTCTTTAAGCGATTTGACCGACGGATTATTCTTATCGATTGTTTGCATTTTTTCCACAAGCTCTACATAGTCCTTATCGCTTTTCTTAATCTTTGAAAAATCGCGCAATTCCCCCTCATTCGAGTTATCAGAATCGAGCTTCGGAGTATAGTACCAATTAATTCCGATTTTGAAACTTTTTTGCAGCTTCCGCAGCAAATAAAACTTGCCGAGGTCGCCGATATCACCTGCGTATCTGTCCTGCATAGCAATACTCCTTTATTTTAATGTCCCGCCTGCATACGCCTGATAAGCAACGGTCCGTTGTCCTTGAGCCACCTGTCCCACCTGTCGTAGTCGGGGAATACGCGGTACACCGCCGCGTAGAACTCCCGCGAGTGGTTCATGTGCAGACGGTGGCAGAGCTCGTGGACTACCACCGAATCAAGCACCTCGGGCGGAGCTTCCATGAGCAGGCAGTTGAAATTCAGATTGCCCTTTGCGGTGCAGCTCCCCCACTTCGTCCGCTGATTTCGGACCGTTATCCTCCCGTAGGTGACGCCGATGAGCTCCGCGTAGTGCCGCACGCGCTCGGGTATGACCCGCAATGCCCGCTGAGCCATAGCCTCTATGTCCGCGGGAGTGTACGGCTCCAGCTTCGCGAGCTCGCTGTTCGTGCGCGCGACCTTCGCCGCGTGCTTCTCTATCCAGCTGCGGTTCTTTTCGATAAAGGCAGCGATATCCTTATTAGACAGCCTCAGCGGCGAGCGCACGATGAGATGCCCGTCTGCGGCGATTTGCAGCGCTATTGTGCGGCGCTTTGTCCGTATGACCTCAGCGCCCGCTATTATGGCTTTGAGCCCGTCCATGCACTCACCTCCCTATATCTGACGAAAGAAAAACCCGAGCTTCCTCGGGTTTTCGTGCTTCATTACAGCTCCACGCCGTTAAGCTTCAGCAGCTCACGCGCGGAATCTACGGAATCTACGCCTGTCTTGTTCTTGACGGGCGCAAACTCCTTGCTGCGGTCGACCTCATACGCGAGGCAGTCGTCCTGCAGCTTGACCATGTCGAGCGCAAGCGTCTCGAACTTGTAGGCGTTCGGCTCCTCGGGAGTTATCATCTCGCCGCCTGCGTTCATGTACTTTATCTTCTTGAACGCGCGGTGCAGCGGCAGCTTCACCGACAGCGTCCTGTTGAGCTTGTCCACGCGGAACAGGTAGTTCAGTATGACGCCATAGTTGTAGGAAAGCGTGCCGTCGGGCTCGCGGCGGTTTATCATCTCGTCGGTCATCTCGTAGTATTCCACGATTGACGGTCTGCCGTCCTCGAGGCAGAGCACTCCGACCTTCTCGTTCGGGTCAGCCTTCGCGACTACCTTTGCGCCCGAAACCTTGCCCGATTCGATAACTGCTCCGATGAAGCAGGGGTCAGCTATGCGCTGTAATACGTTATCTACCGCGAACACGTTCAGCCACTCGATATGCGCGTTCTGCACTATACGAAGCATACCAGTCTTAGCCATTGACGCGTACCAGCCGCCGTTTCCGTTTGGAGCGGTAGAGATTTTGCCCTCCCCCGCAAGCATGAGCTTGCCGTTTGTATCGACTGTGGGCAGCTGTTCCTGCACGAAAAACCACACGTTGTCGTCGCTGTAACCGAAGTAGTTGTGCTTCTCGAAGAATTCACGGGTCTCCTTGTTGTTGTCCACGCTCGTCATGATGAAGAGCGGCACCCATGCGCCCGCCTGCTTTGTGACCTCGAGCAGGTTGTTGATAAGGCATTCGAAGATGTACAGCTCACGCTCAACGCCAATTTTGAACATCCCCTTCGGGTGCTCAAAGCCGAGGCGGCTGCCCTGTCCGCCCGCAAGCAGTACGGCTCCGACCTTGCCCGCGCGTATTGCTTCAAGTCCTATCTCGGTGAAGCGGTCGCGGTTCTTGGCGATGTCATCGAGTGTCGTCGCGTAGAGCGGCTCAAATTTGCCGCGTTCCTCCTCTGCCTCGACCTCGTTGAGTACGGAGAGGTCAAGCGTTTCTATATGTGAGACCATTTTCAACTGGTCGTCGTGAGAGAGCGATCTCAGATGCGAGACAATGTGCTCCTGATGAAGCATATTCAGCATTTCAGATGTCTTGTGTTTCATGTTTAGCCCCTTCACCTGCTCCCTTGCGGAGCGCCTTTATTTTAATGTAAAATTTAATCAATACTCATTACGGCAATATATGCCCTTTATATTATACCCTAAAAACGCCTGAAAAGCAAGCAATTATCATCTATCTCCTTAAATAAACAGGAAATACTATCATATCAGACAAAAATAATCTCGATTTTTGTTCAACATCACAATGATACTCAGCGCATCATCATGTAAGCAAGGTTCTGTAATCCCCTGTCGCCGCGCCTGTAGGAATAGTACCCGCTCCCATGACAGGTACATTCGGCTGCTGAGCGCATATTCTCGGGAGCTATCCCCTCCCGCTCCGCTTTTACTCTTATCGCCGCAGCCATATCAAGGTACAGTCCGCCATTTCGGACACGGAAAATGCGCTCCAGCTCCTGTGTGTCAAAGCTTTGTGCAAATTCCTCTCTGACCTCCGCGCCGACCTCGTAGCAGTCAGGACAGATATGCGTTCCGAGGGCGAGACTGAGCCGCGCGGGGACAGCTCCAAGCTCCGCCATGCACGCGATGCCGTTGTGTATGAGCTCGCCCGCAGCTGCCTGACGTCCGCAGTGGAGCAGACCTATCACGCCCGCCTCCCTGTCGGCGATATATATCGGCACACAGTCCGCCGCGATAATACTCAGCATGAGACCGCGCTCGGCTGTGACGAGCCCGTCCGTCTTAGTGAGGACGTTATCACGCAGCACGCCCATTCCGCCGTGCTCCGCACCGACTATGGCTACCCGCGAGGCGTTCGCCTGATACGGGCGGACTGTCATCGTGAGCGGGACTCCCAGCGTTCTGCTCAGCTGCACATAATCGCGCGACGGCGGGTCGTCAGGCTCGTTGCGAGTCCATATACCGCTGCCCGCAGTAAAGCCCGCAAGCACAAAATCGTCGGTTAGCTGCATATTCTCTCCTCCCGTCTGCAATGCAAAGGGCGTGATATATTGTCTATCACGCCCCGTCTTTTATCTTTCCTCTTTGCCGATAGATATGTAATAGCGCTGCTTTTCTTCGTACATCATCTTGTCTGCCATATTGTAGAGCTCATCTATCGTTTCGCCTTTATTCCTCATCGCATAGCCTATCGAGCAGGAATACGGTATCTTGTCGACCTTCTCCCTGATGCGCCCGATAAGCGCCTTGACATCATCCTCAGTCGCGCCGAGACACAGTATCACGTACTCGTCACCGCCTATTCGGTATGCACGCTGTCCGAGCTGTGCAGAACTCCAGAAGCAGTCCGCGAGTGCGCTGAGTCCCTTATCTCCCGCGACGTGTCCCTCGCTGTCGTTCAGCAGCTTCAAGCCGTTCATATCCATGATTACAAAGGCTGTTATGAACTTGCCATACTTGACAGAATCGGTATAGTAGCTTTGTCGGTTCAGCAGCTTAGTCAGCGGGTCGCGCTTTGTGAATTGCTGAAGCAGGAAAACGTAGTACAAAAAAACGCTGAATGCTATCGTGAACGTGAACCAGCGGTCGGATTCTTCAGGTATGGTGAGCGGCAGTATAAAGCATATCACCGACATCAGCGTTATGAAGATGAGGACCAGATAATCCTCCTTTTCCGCACGGCTCTTAAAAAATACATTGTACAGCAGATAAATAAAGTATATCCCTGCGACGCAATACGGCAGATAGCCGAGCGGACCGCGCATGAACCTGTTATCATCGGTAAAATAGAACACGATATGCGTTGGTATTGATAAGAAGCACATTATCGCGCAGAAAAGTGCAGGTATGTATACGATGAATTTCTGCATCGGAAACATTATCGTTATTATACTCACAAGTATGAAGGCTATAATAGTATAATCCGTCGCAGTAAGAATCGCACGCATTATCGAATACTCCGATTGCTGTCCGAAGAAAGTCTCCTCAAAATAGCTCACGGAATAAACAAAGAGCATTATGTTTGTCATAACGATACGCTTTATCATCTTGCGTTCGAGATGTATGTCGGAGAACATTATCATTGCCATTCCGACAAGCAGAAGAAGCAGTCCCCAGTTGCACGAAAGGTAGCTCTTAAACTCCATTCAAGTCACCTCCGTTTTGTCATTCCGTACGGTGATACGCCAATACCGAGCGGAACAGTAAGTTATATGACCTTCTGTTTATTATACCACACCTCGGACAAAATTGCAATAGCAGCAGGCAATTATCCCGCAAAAAAATCCGAAAATATTCAGCGCATCCATCAATGTTGACATTACTGAGTGAGCGTGCTATAATTGTACTATATTTTACAGCTGAGACTCGGAAGGCGCGCGCCTGCAATGACGCGGGCTTTCCGCTGTCAGGCGTTAAAAGAACGGAGGGTGCAGTTTTGAAAAGATTTTTGATAGTTGTCGATATGCAGAAGGATTTTGTCGACGGAGCGCTCGGCTCTAAGGAAGCCTGTGCGATAGTTCCTGCGGCAGTCAGAAAGATCGAGGCTTTTGACGGCGAGATATTCGCAACGTTTGACACGCACTTTGATAATTACATGGATACCGCCGAGGGAAAAAAGCTCCCTGTGCCGCACTGCATAAAGGGTACGGAGGGCTGGCAGCTCAACAAGGATATAGCTGCCGCGCTCGCTAAGAAGAAGTACACTCCCGTCGAGAAGCTGACATTCGGCTCGGTCGATCTGCCGAAGCTCATAAAAAAAGTCGCAGGCGGCGAGGAGTTCACGCTCGAGCTCATCGGTCTCTGTACCGACATCTGCGTCATCAGCAACGCGCTGCTGCTGAAGGCGAGCTTCCCTGAGGTCCCGATAGCTGTCGATGAGAAATGCTGTGCGGGTGTTACCCCTGCAAAGCACGACGCTGCAATCGAGACCATGAAAAGCTGCCAGATAGACATTCTTTAAGGAGAAACCGATATGAAACTCGAACCGATAGTTATTTCACTGCTCGATACCGACCTTTACAAGTTCAATATGGATCAGGTCATCTTCCACAAGCACACCGACCTCTGCGGTCAGTATTATTTCAAATGCCGCAACAAGGGCGTCGTCTTTACTCCCGAAATGGTGCAGGAGATAAATGAGCAGATAGACCACCTCTGCACGCTCACATTCAAGAAGGAGGAGCTCGACTACCTCCGCTCCATTCGCTTCATCAAGGACGACTATGTGGAGTTCCTGAGGCTGTGGCACCCTATCCGCGACTACGTCACCGCGGTGCTCGATGCGGACGGTCAGCTGCAGATTGTTGTGGACGGTCCGTTGTTCTCGGCTATGCAGTTCGAGATATTCCTGCTGGAAATAGTCAATGAGGTATACTTCCGTATGCAGTACAACTACGACAAGCTGAGAAAATCCGCCGAGGAGCGCCTTGACGCCAAAATCAAGGCTCTTAACGACGGTACATACACTTTCAAATTCGCTGAGTTCGGCTGCCGCAGACGACTCTCCCGCGAGTGGGAGGACGTCGTTGTCAGACGTCTCTGCACCGAGACCGACAAGTGCGTCGGCACCTCCAACGTCTACCTCGCGATGAAGTACAACATCACTCCCATAGGTACGTATGCGCATGAGTTCGTGCAGATGTATCAGGGCATCGACTCCATACCGCTTTCATATACGAACCACTACGCGATGAATGACTGGTATGACGAATATGACGGCGATAACGGTACTGCGCTCACCGATACTATCACGACAGACCTCTTCCTGCTCGACTTCAACCGCTCAATGGTCAACAACTACACGGGAGTCCGCCACGACAGCGGCGACCCGTATGCGTGGGGCGAGAAAATTATTGCCCATTACAAGAAGTACGGCGTCGACCCGAAGACAAAGCTGCTGCTTTTCAGCGACAGCCTCGACTTCAACCGAGCGCAGAAGCTGTATGAATACTTCTGCGACAGGACAAAGGTCTCGTTCGGTATCGGCACGTTCTGCTCGAACGATACCGAGGAGAGTGCGCTGAATATCGTAATAAAGCTCCAGTACGTCAACGGCAGACCCGTCGCGAAGCTGTCCGACGATATCGGAAAGGCAATGTGCCGCGACGAGGAGTATCTCGAATACCTCAAGCGTTCCGTTGCGTTCAGGATTGACAGAGAAACAGCTGAATAAAAAGAAATCCCTCCGCGGCAGCTCCGCAGAGGGATTTTTTATGCTATGTTCATGACTTGCCGCTCGTGATATCAGCAACGAGCCTGCCGACGTCCTCCGCCGACATAGGACGTCCCCAAATAAAGCCCTGTATCAGGTCGCAGCCGACACTCCGCAGAGCCTCTATCTGCTCGGGCTGCTCTACGCCCTCGGATATGACCTCGAGTCCCATGATGTGCCCCATGGATATCATCGCCGCAACGTACTGCTTCGAGGACTCGTTCGTGTTTATCCTGTCAATGAAGCTCTTGTCTATTTTCAGCAGATTTGCAGGTATCTTGCTGAGATAGCTCAGTGACGAGTAGCCCGTACCGAAGTCGTCGATAGCCAGCTTTATTCCCATGTCCCTGAGCTGAGAGATGCACTCCAGCGCCTTGTCAGCTGAATCTATGAGTATGGATTCCGTTTCTCTATCTCGAGCTGCTCGGAAGTTATTCCGCTGCTGTCGATGAGGTCGCGTATCTCATCTATGAACCCGTTCTTCATCAGATGCTTCACTGAGGCGTTGATGCTGAGGGTGAGGTCAAGCCCCGTCTCCCTGACGAGCCTCCTGAAGAATTCCGCTGACTTCCTGAACACCATACCGTCGACCTTGTCGATAACACCGACCTTCTCGGCAATGGGTATGAACTCTGCGGGAGATATGAAATTGCCGTCCGAGTATTGAGTAGTTCTCCTCATCGTTGTTGAGCAGGAGCACAGTACAGCATTCCGCCTTGCATATCTGACGTATCTCCGAGATGACATTCTCCATTGCGTCTCTGAGATTGTTCGCCTTGTGGAGCTTGATTCAGGTCTTGAGGACGTCGTTTGAAGTCTGCGCAGTGCTTATGGTATTGAGTATGATATCGGCGTTACCGCTCGGAGTAGCGGTGTATGCGCAGTATGAGCGGTCGCCGTCCTCATAGTTGAGAGGCACCGCATAGATATCGAACCATATGTCAACGTTGTCGAGGTGAGCATATGTATGCACGGGCGTCCTCTTGACTGCGGCGCAGAAGCACACCTCCTCAAAGCTGCGGTTCTTCGGGAAATATTTATGGTACAGCGAATCAGGGACAAAGTCAAAGCCCGCGTCCTCAGCGACCGGATAGTCCTCTCCTCTGAGACGCATCTCTATCATTTCGATATATTTTCTGTTTCCTGCGGCGATACGTATTTCGCCGTACCCGCCGTCAGCAGTCCTCTGCACAGAGACGATACAGGTTGGAGCAAAGAAATTATCAGCAAATCTCTGAATATCCATTATGAGTCCTTTCTGTCACGGTCAGGCTGCGCTGACGCTAACAGCCCTGTTGACATTATAATGGCATGTATCTCATCATCTCATATTATAAACCGACAGTACACAGATTTCAATAGATAAAATTCAAATAAAATCTGTATTAAATTGAAACAGTTAAACAATTTGATATAACACGTCGTTCACAGGCAGATTTTTCCCGAAAAACAGGAAAAAATATTGCAATTTGCAGCAGGCTGTGCTATAATGTTCTAAAAGCAGCCCTGCTGTAATTGTGATGAACGGAGGGTGAACACTATGAAAACGAATAAGCTGACAGCCGCCGCTGTGGCTGCTGTGACCGCATTCGCACCGCTCTTTTCGGGCGGACTGACTGCATCTGCAAAAACTCCGCGCCAACGCCCAGTGTATCCGACATGGGTGCCGAAGGACTTCGAGTCAGCTCTCGAATTCAGCAACACCTACGGAAATACCCGCGTGGAGGGGCAGTTCGTCTGCTTTGTTCTGAGAAGAGGCGTCGATACCTCTGCCGCGAAGGGCTATTTAGCCTGCTTCCCTCCATATACCTGCTCTTACGACAGCAAGGTAATGAGCCGCTGCACCGATGAATTCTATTACGCGGTTGACGAACCGTGGGAAAACGACAGAGTATTTGAGGTAATCGTATTCTGCACCTCGTCGGTCGGTACATTCCATTTGACATTTGAAAGTGCGGAAGAAGGAATTAAACAATATACGTTCGATGTTGACGATGACTTTAATGTCACCGAGACGGATAAATACTCGTGGCTCCCCGACTGCGAAAAGGAGTTTGACGAATTCCGCAGGCAGAACGGCGAGGTCTCCGTCAGGGGCAACAATGTCATATTCTGCCTTGAGGACAATATGGGAGAGGGCGCCAGATGGGTCCATCACAGTACGGAATGGGCGAGGTACGTCGAGCACATCCGCGATGTGGACTGCTCCGCACGCTCGGAGCTGATAAAAAACGATGCGGTCACCAAGACTATCGAACTCTATAAAGGAGTAAAGGACGGCAATGAAAAGCTCACCGCGACCTACATGGACGCGAGTTCTGAGGACGGCGAGGTCTACAAAACTCTCACCGCCGACTGCGAGGTATTCGACGACGCGAAGTCGGTGCTGCTTGCAGGTCAGACGCGCATAACTGTCGTCGACAAGGACACGGGCGAGCCCTTCTCCGACGAGATACTGGCAAATCATCCGTTCACATTCGGCACGGATGTACGAATCGGGCGTATGTACACGGGACCTGTTTTCGTCGTTAAACGTAATCCCCAGTACATCGACGGCGAGCTCGCAGAGCTTTTCTACAGCGCTGACAGTTTTGATTTCTTGTGCAGCGACCAGCCCGAGATAACAAAGCACGAAAACGGTGCGCTCGACTTGCTGTTCAGGACAGACCTGAACATCACGGGCGATGTCAACAAGGACGGTGTCTTCGGCATCGCGGACGCAGTATGCCTGCAAAACTGGCTGCTCAACGGCAAGACCGACGAATACTTCGACTGGAAGGCGGCTGACCTCTGCATAGACAACAAGCTCGACATTTTCGACCTCGTAATGCTGAGAAAAAAGCTCACCAAAACAGGTACCGCCGCTCAGGTCAGCAAGGGTAACGAGCCTGTGCTCGTGGTCGAGACGGCAGCATCGTGGAAGCAGCAGCAGGATATCCTCGTCTACGACGCGAGCGGTACTGCTCACCACGTGTACAAATCAGACGGCAATGCGGCTTACGGCGATTACGACGAGCCTACTGTTGAGGAAAACGTTCCGATAATAGAATTCGGCAGCGACGGCTGGTATGAGGAGCTCGAGGACATAATCTCCAAGCCGTACTCGCTCTATGCCAAGCTGAAGCTGGACGAGGAAATGCTCTCACAAACAATTGAGCTGTCACGGCGCGCGGAGGAAATAAGCAGCGAAAACTGGCTGGAAACTCAGCCGCACTGGCTCGACGGCAGCACGATGACGATATACCTCGTGAACAAGGTCGACAGCGGTGAGACTCACCTTGCAAAGCTGTGTACTCTGCTCGCTTCGGACTCCTGCCTCGACAATGCGGAGGTGCAGGACTACGTGCGCGAACTGCTGAAAAAGGGCGCGGTCGACTATCCCTACCTCGACATGGAGCTCGAAACATACCTGAAATATGCGAAAAATAAGTCGGAGGCTCCCGAGAAAGTGACAAATGTCACTGCATGAGTGATATATGTAACCTTTACAATCTGCGTTTTAGGTAATATAATTTAATTGATGGCAGCGGTGAGAGGGCAGATACTCAGTATAAGTCGCAGCAGCTTCCTCTATGCCGTTGCGCCATCGCCAAGCACAGTATAAGAGAGGGCGTGATAGAAATATCACGCCCTTTAAATGTATAATTGCGTTTTCTTCTGTGCGGATATGATTCATCGTCATTTTGCGATGCAAAAAGGCTGCCCCTGCACAACCGCAGGGAGCAGCCCTTTTAATAACCGTAATATCAGTCCGTCGCCTGGAATACTGCTCTTACATAGCAATACAGGCTCGAATGGATAGAATCGTCGCCGTGGTGACCGCCCTGAACAACGTGCCATACATGAGGAACGCCGTTCTTAGTGAAGTTGTCGTGGTAGCCCTGCGGGGTGTTGAGTCCGACAACGTTGTCAGATGTGCCGCCCGTGATGAATATCAGGTGCGGAGTCTCCTCCTCGCTGTTCCACTTGAACGCGCCCTGACAGCCGGGAGCGGGGCATATAGCTCCGACATAGCCGAACTTGTCGCCGTACTTCATGCCTATCTGGAGCGACTCCATACCGCCCATCGAGAAGCCCGTGACTGCGGTGTAGTCCCTGCCTGTCTTGACGCTGTATTTCGACTCAATCTCCGGCATGAGGCTGTCAACGATGTCGTCAACGAAGTTATTGTAGCCTGCGACTGATTCAGGGTCGCCGAAGCCCGAAGCGCTCTCCTTTGTGGCACTCGTGAAGATGAGCGGGCATACTACGATCATATCCTTTGCCTCGCCCGAAGCGATTGCATTTCCGACAATCTGACGGGTGTACATCACGCCGTTGCCTCTTACTATCATGCGGTCTTCGTTCTCGAAGAAGCCGTGGAGCACATAGAGTACGGGATACTCCTTGCTCTCGTCATAGTCTGCGGGAAGCAGGATATTATACGGCTTGTTCTTGTTAGCCTTCTTGGAGAAATAGGTCTTCTTCTCAATTGTTCCGTACTTGACGCCCGGCTTCTCCTGATGCGAGTCGCTCGGCTCATTGTTCACTAGCTCGCTCTGTACCTTCTCGGTGAGCTCCTCCATAGTGTACTTGGTCTGTCCGGGAACTATTACAGGCTCGACCACAGGAAATTCCTTTATCTTACCAAGACTGAACTCACTGATGAGGACAAGGTCGGCTACCTCAAATACTGCGTTGCTGTCAGCGTCAGCCGCCTTCAGCGTTCTCTTGTCGGTTATACCGTCGATTATTCCCTTGCGGGCAAGTATAACGTCAAAGGTGTCTATCGCTCCGTCATAGTTGATATCACCCTTATTCATTTTTACAGCAGGCGGAGGTGTACCTATCTCGGTACCGCTCTTTGCTCCGACTACCTCGTCGACATAGAAGCTGCACTTGCTTCCGTCCGTCTCGACGTAGAGCTGCATATCAGATGCATCGCTCGGAATGGTGAATTCCTTGTTTTCGAGATGCGCCCACTGTCCCTTTTCAGCGGTTACCTCCGCTATCTTCGGGTACTCAGTGGTATCTCCGCTCTTGTACTGGAGCGTAAGATAAAATGTGACGGGCGACGTCGTGTCCTCAGTCATAACATAGGCACTGAACGCGTAGGACTGTCCCGCCTTGAATTCGGAGCCGAGCGGCATGGTAGCGCCGTTCCAGTCAGCCTCTCTGCCGCTCGCCATAAGCGAATTCACTCCCGAACGCGAAATCTCGGACACGACCTTGACCGATGCCGAGCCGCGCCCCGACCACTGCTCTTTTCCGTCCTCAAATGTGCTGTGCAGCAGATAGTCCGACTCGGCTGCCGATACAGGCATTGATGCAGTAACGGAGAGAGACAGTGCTGCCGCAGTGATAATAGACATTGCTTTTTTCATTTACAAACCTCCTTGTTTTCGTATTATCACCTTACATACTTATTATACCACATTATATCTTCTGTGTCAACCTACAAAATACGGATTTTTTGAGGCAGACCGCACTTCATTTTAGCCTGCTCCAAAACGGACGGACTTTCGTTTTTGATGTGAAGGTACTGGACAAAAGAGCAAAAATGTGCTATCATATAAGTTGTACTGCACCTCTGTGTGCAAAGATAAAAAAGGTTCGGAGAAAAATGAAGAAAAACTATTTGACCCAGAATGTATTCAGCGCGTCCGTAATGCTGCTTTTCGGGGCGCTCTTCCTCATAGGCACATTCAATGACAAGACTATTGCCGAGACGCTCTATTCCCCCGATGACCTTCCTGTTAAGCTGGTCACGTCCATAGGCATCTTCCCGTTCTTTGAGGTTCTCGTTTTCCTGTTCGGAGCTTTGTTCGAGAGAGCACTCCATTCGGACGCGGGCAAGCCTGCAAAAACGACAGAGTGCGCTGTCTGTATCCTCACAGCAGCAGTCGTAGGCTTCATCGGGAGCGCCGCTATACTCGATGTGGACTGCTTCGGCGCGATATTTCCGACTTTGCAGAGGAACCCGCTTGCTATATCATTAGTCAGCCTCACTATCGCCTATCCCCTGTTCTTCCTCGGGTACAGACTGGCGCGCAGGACAGATGACAGCCTCCTTGCAAAAAGGATAGTCGGACTGGTAATAATCATGCTCGCCGCATTTTTTACCATGGAGATGATAAAGAACATCTTCCACCGCCCGCGCTACCGCACAGTCGTGCTCGGCTTCGAGGGAGTCGGCTTCGTACCGTGGTATAAGCCGTTCTCGGGAGCAGCCGCTCTTGCCGAGAGCTTCGGCATAGACAAGGGAGAATTCCGCTCCTTTCCCAGCGGACACAGCATCCTGAGCATATCTATGGTGTATGCGCTGCAATCTCTGCCGTGGTTCTTCCCCAAGCTGAAAGGAAAGGCGCTTGTGCTCGGCTCGGTCGGCTTCGCATTCGGAGCAGTCATCATGTTCACAAGAATGCTTCTCGGAGCGCACTACCTCAGCGATGTCTCCGCAGGAGCGATGATAGGCACTTTGTTCGCGCTCATACATAGTATGATACAGTGGCGGATATCGCTCAAAAGCAGCACGGAGCAGAAGGAAGTCCAGCACGCTTGACACTAAAAAACGACATTCTTATGAGTGCCGTTTTTCTGTTTGTAAAAAACAGTTGCTATTTCAGTGCTTTTATGGTATAAATTCAGTCAAATGGAACTAAGTGGAACGAAGTGAACTCAAATGGACTTAAATGCCCGTAAAATCAACACTTTTTATGGTAGAAAGTCTAAAACTCCCGAAATAACGTAATCTCGAAGTAATCACAAATTCATCAAAACTTGGTAGAAAGACGGTAGAAATGCCACTCTGCCAAAGTTGGTAGAAAATCTAAAAAGTTGGTAGAAAGCCTGTTGACAACCCCAAAAATGGACTTAGCGGATAGTGTTTCATACAAGTGAAGCGCTGTCCGCTATTTTTATGCCCAAAATTGAATATCGTACTACGCTTCTCAGCAATGAGGAGCGTTTTTCTTTTTCAGAATGAAAGTCAAGGAGGTCTTTCTATGCAGAAACCTATGAGAATCGTTGTGAACGACCACGGTGTACTTACCCTGCCGGCTTATGCGATCCTCGACAATATGCTCAATGTTCCCGAGAGGGACTACCGCACGTTTGAGGAGATGTGTTCTTTCTTTCCGAAGGACGAGCCGTCAACGGTCAGAAATGCTCTGACGGAGCTTAAAGACGAAAAGTACGTTATCATCATTCACGGCAACACCTATGCAGTGAACAAGCTGCGTATACCGAATATGAAGCTGAGATAACTGACAGGGTGATACAAATGGGCAAAAAAATAAAAAAGAGCAAGACCGTTTCATCATCGGTCTGCCGTGTACATAAATCGAAAAACTTTACTCTGCTGAGTAATTCGTTCCTGCGGTCATCAAATCTCAGTTTGGCTTCTGTCGGTCTGCTGGGCCGTGTAATGGGACTTCCCGAAGAATGGGACTACTCGA
>SAMEA3663299__coassemble_387_pt1 | contig 21576 bp, 19 predicted proteins | sample SAMEA3663299__metabat2_low_PE_032 | metagenome-assembled genome bin SAMEA3663299 (sample SAMEA3663299) | pig gut metagenome | biome: pig gut; feature: pig-associated habitat; material: faeces | place: China | collected 2013
CTAATTACATACGAACAACCGCTGTTTCGCAAAATTCAGTATTTCAAGTATGCGGCGCTTGTATTCGCAATATATCGTCATCTATCATCATCACTCCTGACAATACACTGACGAACAATTGACGTTATGCAGACCACGAGAGCATATTCATGCAAGCACGTTTTCTGTCCATAGAGCTATGAATATATCTGTTAAGAGTTACCTCGACCGAACTATGACCAAGAATCTCGGAAAGAGTCTTTATATCAAAACCAATTTCGAGCGCTCCTGTTGCAAAAGAATGGCGCAGGCTGTGATAATTGATTGACGGCAGATTTGCGTTATCCAGTACACGCTTGAAGCGATTCTGCATTGTGCGCGGCTCAACCGGTTTGTTGTTGCCTGACAGCACAAAAGCGGTCGGCATACCTATAAACTGTGCTATCATTGGGATAAGGCAGTCAGGGATAGGGATAGTACGGTTGGAATTTGCACTCTTAGGCTCGGTGATAACAACCTTAGTTCTGCGCTTTCCGTTTGTGCTCTGTATGCGCTGGATAGTCTTGGTTATCGTTATAGTTTTATTTCTGATGTCAATATCCTGCCACTGCAATGCACAGAGCTCGCCTATACGAAGTCCAGTATATAGGGAAATAGCTATGCCGAGCGTCACAAGGTCACGATTTGCATTCAGATAAGCGGACAGTCTGTGCTGCTCCTCTTTGGTTAGGACTCGCACTTCCTTCCGCTGACGCTTGGGTATAATAATACTGTCGAGAACATTGCGTACAGCATATTCCCGACAGGCGTAACGATATATTGACTTCATAAGCACGATAATATCCGCGACATATCGGGCTGAAAGTCCGCTTTTTAGTTTGCGTTCAATAAATGAATAAACGTCTTTAGCAGAAAGCGAACTGCAATTAATTTCGCCGAAAGCCGGCAGAATATGCTTGTCAAGCTTCATACGATAATTCGCCGCAGTCGATTCCTTAATCCTATTCTTAGCTGCATAGAGCCATTCTTCTGCAAGCTCTCTGACGGTCATTTCCGTTATAGTCGCAGGTTGAGCTGCCTGCATAGAGAGCATCTTGTATTCAGCCTCTTGCGCGGTAGCACCATAGAATGACTTGTATACTCGTTTGCCGTTTACGCTCCCCATTGATACTCGGCATTCCCAGCGTCCGTCCTTACGCTGATATGTTGTTCCTTTTTTCATGCTGACACCTCCGTTTTTTCTCTGTTTCACATTGACTTTCGATAATTATTATGATATACTTTTGATATACAAACAGCTCCGAAACAATGGAGCTACTTAAAATACTGAATTTTGCGAAAGCTATGCATATACCTGATTATCGCAGTTATCAGTATGTAAAAATGTTCGTCAACACGTTAAAAACAAAAATGAGGTTGGACTGCGGTAGTCCAACCTCTGCTAATATTCATAATGCATATCCATGCCGTCTGACTTGATACCAAGCTCTTGTTTCTTCTTTTGGATCATACGCTGGAGTTTCTTATCGACCTTCATAGACATTTTACGTCGGCTGCGAGCGTGATCTTCCTCTATAAACCTACCGAGATCAACGAGCAGATTAACAATAGTATTCGAGATCATATAATTATGACCGCCGTCGTAATTCAGCAGCTTTTCTGCGTATTCATTACCGTCCGCAGCAGACTTTGTCAACCATTCCACAGCCTTTTCCTTGTCGGGAGCGATACCGTCCTTGCCAAAAAGATATATTCTCCCAAGCCAATATGAAGCTCACATATTCTTATCTGCGACAGCTTCAAACAGCTCTACTGCTTTCTTAATGTCATATTTTTCAGCAGTCATATATAGTTTTGCAAGCTGATGTACAAAGACAAGAGGGAATACTACCTGAAGCACCCGAAAAACGACAGGCGCAGAGCGAACAGGGAATGAGCTGACGCGAAAAGCGCCTGATACGGAGAAAAAACGAACATATACATAATGACCGCGTCCTGCGGCTTTCTCGGAATTGAGAAGCACCGCGGGAGGCGGCCATTTCTTATGCCCTCCGCATAGAGTCGGAGCGGCATCTCACATATATTTCTCGAATATTTTCACTATCTCGTCAGCCTGCTCAGCGCTGATGCCGTTTACTGCCTTAACTTCAGAGCTGACAGCGGCAATATTGCCCTCGGGCAGATTCTCGCACAGCGTAATGGCGAGGACGTCGTCGGAGTAATTGCTCTTAACGAAGTAATCGACGGTCTCGACTCGTCTGTAAACGCCGTCGTCTCCGAGCTGACGCGTAACAAGGCGGAGGGGCTGAGTGCCGTTCTTATACTCCTCTATCAGGCGCTCCCTGTTGAAGGTGGTCGCGAATATTTCCCTGTCGTCGGGGTGCAATACTGCTCGCGCCGTGGACTATGAGCTCATCGAACATGCCTGCCGAGGGACAGGAGGTAGTGGTGAAATTCTCATAAGCCATCATATAGAACGAGTTCCTCGTCAGATTGGTAAAGATAACGAGCGGATAGCGGCGGAAGATAGCGTCGATGAGGAGGCTCATCGTGCCTGCGGAGCTCTGAGCCTGAAGGATATCGGTCGGCTCTTCGATAGCCTTATGCTCCGTGCAGAGCGCAAGGTAGTCAGCCTCGGGCATGGGCTTGGCGAACAGATAGCCCTGTATCCTGTTGCAGTCACAGCTTCGCAGGAAGCCGAGCTGTTCCTTGGTCTCCACGCCCTCCGCAACGGTCTTCATATGCAGTCTGTGAGCGAAGGTGAAGATGCTTTCGAGCACGATGCGTTCTTTCTCGTCCTCGCAGTTGTGGCTGAGGAGAGTTTTGTCTATTTTCAGGACATCTGCGGGGACGTCCTTGACGAACTGGAGCGAGGACAGACCGCTTCCGAAGTCGTCGATAGCTACCTTGAAGCCCGCATTCCGTATCGACACTATCCAGTCGAGGATAGTTTCCTCGTTGCCTATCATCGCGGATTCGGTTATTTCCACCTCTATCAGAGGGTGCGGCAGTTCATACCTGTCCACGAGCTCGGACAGCCTTGCCGTGAAATCGGCTTCCTGTATGTGTCTGCGCGAGAAATTGACAGAGATAGGGAACTGCGGCATGGTGTTCTGCTTTACGAGCGTCTTGCAGGCGAGCTCGGCGACATACCAGTCTATGTCCATGATGAGGTCGGATTCCTCCGCTGTCGAAATGAAGAAGAACGGGGGTACGAGCGTGCCATCGGGTCTTATCCAGCGGACGAGTGCCTCGGCGCTTTTTATCTGACCTGTTATGGTGTCGTACTGAGGCTGATAATAAGCGGTCAGCTCGTTATTCTGCAAAGCGGCGCGTATTTCTTCAGCTGTGTATTTCATTTTGATTCCGTCCTTTCACTGCTGATTTTGTCACTATAAATTATAGCAAAGATATGTTCAAAAAGCAACAGGCGCGGGGGCAAATTGTTTCCCTCTGCCCGCAAGCTCCTGTGGGGACGCCGTCCTGCGCTTCGGGAATTGCCGTTTTCTGTGCTTCGGGAATTGCCGTTTTCCCTCTTGCAATCGGGAAAACGCTGTGCTATAATAATAGGTAGGATTTTTCCGCGCATAAGGGGAAGCGCGTTAAATAGATGATGTGGGCGGAGATAAACGCGCTGCTTTTTCGGGGACGGGTGAAAAAAGAGAAATGGAAGTTTTGGAGCGGCTAAAGGAATACCAATTGAATATAATGCTCGTGCTCAGCTCGATATGCGGACTTCTGGCGTTTTTTGTGCTGATAACGAAGGCTCTGCCGCCTGTGAAGAAGAGGATACTTGTAGTGCTGGAGCTGTCGGCGATGTTCCTGCTGGTAGCCGACAGATTCGCCTATTTCTACCGCGGCGACCCGAGCGACGCAGGGTATTACATGGTCAGGATATGCAATTTCTTGGCTTTTTTCTTTGTCATAGCGATAATCGCGGCATTCACGATGTATCTGATGAATATGTACCGCACGGACAGCGGGCTCGAAAAGCTGCCGAAGCGAATGTACGCGGCGCTCGTGCTGTGCGGAGGAGCGGCTGTGATGCTCGTGATATCGCAGTTCACGGGCTTCTATTACACCTTTGACGAGAACAACGTCTACGAGCGCGCAGACGGCTTCATGCTGTGCTATCTGTTCCCGCTCGCGGCGCTGATATGCGACCTGACAGTCGTGAGCCAGCATTACGAGCGGATAAGCAAGAAGATGAGGATATCCATACTGCTGTTCACGATACTGCCGCTGATAGCCTCGATAGTGCAGATATTCGCCTACGGCTTGTCGCTGATGAATATCTCCCTTGCGGGACTTGTCGTGGTGCTGTACGTGTTCGCACTGCGTGACGTGAACGATGTTGTCGAGCGCGCGAACAAGCGCGAGCTCGAGATAGTCCGCGAGGATCAGAAAAATATGAGGCTCATGTTCGAGCAGACGGCTGCTGCTCTCGCGAACGCGATAGATGCCAAGGACAAGTACACCCACGGACACTCACGCCGTGTCGCGGAGTATTCGCTGAAGGTGGCAAAGAGCCTCAACAAGACCGATAAGGAGCTCGACGAGCTGTACTTCACGGCACTGCTCCACGACGTCGGAAAGATAGGCATAAAGGACAGCATAATCAACAAGGAGGGCAAGCTGACGGACGACGAGTTCGCGGCGATAAAGACCCACCCTGTGATAGGAAAGCAGATACTTTCGGGCATCAGCCAGTCGCCATATCTCAGCATCGGCGCGCACTACCACCACGAGCGCTACGACGGACACGGCTATCCCGAGCACCTCAAGGGCGAGGATATCCCCGAGACGGCGCGCATCATCGCGGTAGCGGACGCCTACGACGCGATGACCTCGAAGAGAAGCTATCGTGACCCTATCCCGCAGGACCTCGTCCGCGAGGAGTTCGTCAAGGGGACAGGGACGCAGTTCGACCCGAACTTCGCGAAGATAATGATACACCTCATCGACATCGACTCCGAGTACAGTATGAAGGAGCGTGAGGAGGTCAACGAGCTCGAGAGCATGGGCTCGCTCGAGTGCGGACAATACCGTTCTACACGCTCGGACGGCATACTCCTGACCAATACCATGACACATATACACTTCACCACGCGCATGAACGGCGAGCACAGTCCGATGTGCATACCGAGCTTCGTGCTGTTCGATTCGCTTGATGCGAGGATACATGACAGCGAGCGCAAGCGCCGCGACCTGCTCTACTACGAGTATGCGACGATATTCGCAAACGGCAGGATAGAGCCCACAGGCGTGAGAAACGTGCAGAAGACGACCCGCGAGCTGCTCGGCTCCTCCGCGGAGGCGAAGGTCATGCAGCGTGAGAAGGTCGAATTCGACGTCGAGGCGGTCCGCTTCAAGGACCATGCGCTCATCAGGATATCCAACAGCTTCCGCTCGCACGAGATAATACTCGCGCCGCCTGACAGCACGCGCTATGTGTATATATCACTGACAGGCGAGCACTGCACGATAGAGGACATCGACATAGAAAAGGAGAGCACGGCGATAGGCGCGGACTATATCCCGCGTATCGCCGAGGAGATAAGCTACATTGACGTTCCCGCGGGCGATATCCCCAATGTACAGGTCGACGGCTGGCGCTCTGATTCGTCCATGGGCATAGAGGTCACAGACGGAATGAAGATAAAGTTCCACACTATGAGCCTTCCCACAGCCCGTCTGGTATGGCACTGCCCGTTCGCGGTGCTGTATTACTCAGCTGACGGGCAGGTGAACGGCAAGGATTACCGCGAACTCACCGTAGTCCGGCTGGACGGTGAGGGCTGGGAGGAAGACAACGAGGCAGAGAACTTCGTGTTCTCCTCCAAGCTCGAAGGCTTTACCGACTGGAACGAGTGGAAGAAGCGCAACAAGGCTGGTCAGGACTGCGAGCTCACCTATCATCTGGAGGAGGGCAGCGTGACCATCACTACGGAATACTGCGGACTTATGCTGCGTTCGGTGACATCGGTCCCCGCGAGCGTGCCGAAGCTGTATACTGCGCTCACGGGCGACCAGTGCGCGCTGACGGATATACATATTATAAGATAGGATTTTCGGCAGGAGCTAAGCGCTCCTGCCGATTTCTGCATTTCAGCGACAAGATGTAATAATCGGGCGCGAATCTACGGAAAGTATCGATACTCCGAGGTTTTTATGCAAATGCACGAATTTTCCCCGCTATTTTTATAAGTTAATTCATTGACAATTGGCATCTCATATGATATAATAAAATAGTATAAGAGTATATGCGCGCATAATGGCGAAAGGGGGTGCCGATATGGGAAAAAATGCGGAAAAGTCACTCGTTGACGGAGTTCGCGCCGTCGAGCTGCACTATCGCGTGATAAGAGATATCTCAAGCGGTCAGATAGCGGCATACCAGTCCCAGACACGGCTCAACTCCCCGAAGCTCGGCGTGCTCACGCCTGATAAGTTCCGCGATGTGTGCGAGATAACGAATCAGGCGATAAGGCTCTTCTACCTCGAGCTGATACAGGCTCTTGAGGCATACAAGACGTTTACCGAGCGCGAGCTGAATTTCAGCTGGATATCGGTGTATATGCCCGTAAAGCTCCTGAAGGAGCAGGGCGCCGAAAAGAAGCTGCTCGAGTATTTTTCACGCTATGGCGTCCCCACGAGCAGGATATGCTTCGAGCTGTCGGAGAAGCTCCTCTTAGAGACGGACGGTCAGGCGGCGAGGGTGCTCCAGCATCTGCGCAACCGCGGCTTCCACTTCATGCTCGTGAATTTCGGCGGCGATACCTGTCCCATGATGAGGCTCTCGGGCTTCTCGGTGGACTACGTGCTGCTCAGTCCCGAGGTGGCGAACTTCCTCGGAAACAGCGAGCGCTCGGACAACGCTGTAAAATCCATAATCGGCTTCGTCAACGACATCGGCGCTGAGCCCATTGCGGACGGAGTCTACAACAGCCGACAGGCTGAGACGCTGTACTCGTTCGAGTGCGCGTACTGTGCTGGCTCGCTCGCAGGCAAGTATATGACAGAAAGATACGTCAGACGCAAGTCTGATACATGACATAAATAAAGGGGGTGTCTCGTAATGGAGGAAAAAGTCAGAGACGTCCTTGAGCTGAGAAGAAAGAGCAAAGAGGTCAAGCGGCACTTCATACTGATGAGAGTGCTGGCGCTGCTGGTAATCATACTGGTGCTGCTCGTGGCTGTCGCGTATGCGATATCCTATTTCTACGACAAGTTCGGCAGCTTTACCGTAAAGGTCAACAAGTACGACATGGTCCATCAGGGACTCACCCTGTCGGAGACTCCCGACTACGACAGGTCCAACGCCGTGCTGAATGCGAATATCGTCTATGATATGACGAATATCAGCGGAGAGGATATACCTCCGAACGTTGATAAGATAAACGGCAGCCACAACGGCGACAGCTACATAGCCTACACTTTCTACCTCATCAACTCGGGCGACGATACCGTCAGCTATACGGGTGAGATGAACATCGAGAACGTGACAAAGGGCGTTGACGAGGCTGTCCGCATTGCGGTGTACAAGAACGGCGAAAAGACGGTCTACGGCAAGACAAAGTCGAGCGGTATGGGCAAGGAGAGCGACTGTGACAGCGAATTCCTGTCGTCATCGGTCGTGATGCGTACCTCAGGCGATAAATTCAAGGCTAAGGATAAGGATAAGTATACCGTGGTGATATGGCTCGAGGGCAACGACCCCGACTGCGTTGACGCTATCATCGGCGGTACTCTCAAGCTCAGCATGAGCTTCAAGATCACGGAATCAACCTAAAACCAAAGGAGTTTTACTATGAAAAAGGCATTGAGTATCTTTGCAAATGTACTGGCATGGATAGTCTTAATATTCGCACTTCTCATCACCATAATGGTATTCTCATCGAGCAAGAACAACGGTGTCGCGCACCTGTTCGGATTCATGCCGATGGCGGTCGAGTCGGACTCGATGAAGCCCACCTTCAAGCAGGGCGACCTCATCATCTGCAAGGAGATCGATGATTTCAACTCTATCAAGGAAAATGACGTAATAACCTTCTGGACCTCGATACAGGGGCAGAGAGTGAAGAATACCCATAGAGTAGTAGAGATACTCGACGAGGACGGCGTTGTGAAGTACCGTACCAAGGGTGATAACAACCCCGTAAACGACGAGGACGTTATCTCTCAGGGCGCTGTAATAGGCAGGTGGACTGAGGTCAAGCTGCCGTTCGTCGGCAAGGTCATGGACTTCCTGCGCACAAAGACAGGCTTCTTCATCTGCATAGTGATACCTATGGCGATATTCTTCCTGTTCGAGCTTTACAAGTTCATCGCCACGATAATCGAGGCTAAGCGTCCCGAGCCCGTCGAGGTCGACGAGGAGGAGATAAAGCGCCGTGCTATCGAGGAATACCTCGCTGCACAGAAGCAGGCGGGCGCTGCACCCGAAAAGGCAGAGGCTGCTGCGGAAAAGGCAGAGGCTAAGGTCGAGGCAGCCGCAGAGTCGGCAGCAAGCGAGGCAAAGAAGCTCGATGGAGCAGCGGAGGCTCTCGTGCAGACCGCCGAGGAGAGTATTTCCGAGGTCAAGGAAGCAGCGGCAGATGCCGCAGACACAGCAGCTACAGTGACGGAGTAAACTCCGTCAGACCGCGGCAGTGCGGTGAAATAACATAGATTACGGAGCAAATCATGAACGGATTCCTAAAGTGGTTTTTTGCCTTTATGTCGGAGATGCTGAAGGGCTACGCAGAGATAGTGCGCGGCTTCGGAAACGGTATCAAGCAGATATTCAACATAAAGAACTACATAGAGATATTCAAGGAGTATTCCACGGATTTCGGCGCGCTTGGCTGGATACTGTCGATACTCGCAATAATAATAGTAGTCGCGATATACGTTCTTATCGCCGTCATGATATTCCTGTTCATCAGAAAATACATACGATTCAGGCATTCGCTCGTCAGCAATGAGGACCTCCTCGAGGAGATAGCCCTCCTGCAAAGGCGAGTAATGAAAATGGCAAAGGAAAAGGACGAGATAATGGCGATGAAGGTCGCTCAGATGGGCGGCGGCACTATGACGCTCCCCGCGGGCTCGGCTGCGTTTGCAGCGGGCGGCGAGGGCGAGGAGGGAGCTCCCGCACCTGTGGCGGTCGGCACAGTCGAGGACGGCGTAGTCCAGACCACCGACTACCGCTTCTCGAAGCTCATCGAGGTCGATACGTTCTACAAGACATATACTCCGCCCGAGTACGACAACGAGATTACGCTCGAGGGCATCGTCGATTCCTTCCGCAACTTCGCGTGCTCGCGTATGCACCTGTACTATGAGCCCAAGACTATACGCCTTTTCTTAGCGGGTATGGCGTCCACAAAGCTCATCATCCTACAGGGTATATCCGGTACAGGTAAGACCTCACTCCCGTACTCCTTCGGTAAGTTCCTGCAGGTAGACACGACTATCGCGTCGGTACAGCCGTCATGGCGTGACCGTACCGAGCTCTTCGGCTACTTCAACGAATTCAACAAGAACTTCAACGAGACGGAAGTGCTCAAGCGCATATACTCGTCGGGCTACAACAACGACGTGAACCTGATACTCCTCGATGAGATGAACATCGCGCGAGTTGAGTATTACTTCGCGGAGATGCTCTCCATACTCGAAATGCCGAACGCTGACGAGTGGGAGCTCGACATCGTGCCCAACGTATGGAGCACCGACCCTGTCAACCTCGACAAGGGCAAGATACGCATACCGCAGAATATCTGGTACATCGGTACCGCTAACAACGATGACTCCACGTTCGCTATCTCCGATAAGGTGTACGACCGTGCTCAGCCTATCAACCTCGACGCAAAGGGCGTAGCATTCGAGGCGCCCGATACGCCGCCTATGCACCTCGGCTTCGACCACCTCGACCAGCTTTTCCACGAGGCGTTCGACAAGTACCCGATATCGCAGGAGAGCCTGAAGAAGATTCAGCAGCTTGACCTGTGGGTAATCGAGAAGCTGAGAGTTGCTTTCGGTAACCGTATCCTCAAGCAGATGAACTTCTTCGTGCCGGTATATGTAGCGTGCGGCGGCGACGAGCTCGACGGCATCGACTACGTACTGGCGACAAAGATATTCCGCAAATTCGAGTCACTGAACCTCGCAATGCTCCGTGAGGAGCTCCGCGAGCTGTGCACGTATATGAACAAGCTGTTCGGCAAGAACAAGATGAACGAGTCTATCGCATATCTCGAGAGACTGCAGAAGCTGTTCTGATAATGACTTTACTGACTGCGTATTGCTCGCTTGTCTGTACGTTCCGCGGGACGCACAAACGGGCAGGCGGTACGCAGTCTAATGCATTTTGAATTATTAATTAAAAACGAAAGCGGGGTGAGAGCAAGTGAAAAAGGGATACAGCGAGTGGTACAAGGAATTCAGCGAATTCTCCGACGCGTTCGACGATGACGAGATGTGCGCGGCGCTTGACTCTCTCCTGCGTGAGAGCCACAACACCTTCGCCTTCAACAAGAAGATAATGGAAAAGGCGATAGATGTATCGTGGGTAGAGGCGATAGAGAACGGACTTGTTCACGTCGACAACTTCCTGCGCGCTCCGAGAAAAACGATAGAGGACGTCGAGGAGATAGTTCCGATAGCGCTGTCGAGGAAGATAACGGTCGACTCGGTCAAGCACCTCGCTCAGCACACCGACCTCATACAGAGCATAGACAAGAAATCGGGCAAGATAACGCCCTCGAAAATACTGAACATCCACAAAGAGGAGAGTATGTTCACCTACGAGAACAAGTTCGTGAACACGCTGATAGACAGGCTCTTTATCTTCATCAACACCCGCTACGAGAAGCTCGCACAGGTAGCCCGCGACGAGGAGGTATTCTCGCTCGGGTACGACACCTCCATCGACGACGGAAACGGCGGCAAGATGAAGGTCGAGCTGAAAATAGAGACGATAGACAGCCTCGACACCTACGACGAGAACGGCTACACCGTATGGCAGCGCGTCGAGAAGCTGAAAAAGGCGATAGAGGGCTACAAGGGCTCGGAGCTCTGTACGACGCTCGGCTCAACGTATATCCGACCGCCCGTAATGCGAACCAACGCCATTATGAAGAACGTCGACCTCAAAGCCTGCCTGACGCTATGGCAGTATATCGAGGGCTACGATAAGGTCGGCTACGAGATAAACGTACAGAACAGCGCCGTCAAGCCGCAGAGGGAGTACATCGAGGACTTCTACAGAATGGTCGTGCTGAACCTGCTGCTGTTCCGCTCGTATATGAACGCGGACACGGCGGATAAGCTCACGGTGCTGAAGGAGCACAAGGGCAAGAAGCTCTCGCCTAAATTCGAGAAAAAATTCGACAAGGAGCTCGCCGCCGACTACAGCGTAACGGCTGAGGCAGTGGCGGGATACATAGCTACAGACGGCGACCTGAAGCTCGAGAAGAAGCTGCCGCCAGACCTGAACCTCATGTTCGAGCAGATAAACGAGGTCATCGAGATAGAGACCGAGTACATCAAGAAGCTCGAAGAGCAGCGCAAGGAGGAGGAACGCCTCCGAATCGAGGCAGAGGAGCGGAGGCTCGAGCAGGAGCGTATCGAGGAAGCCCGCAGGGAGGAGCTCGAACGCCAGCGCATCGCCAAGGAAGAGGAAGAAAAGCGTTTGCAGGAGATGCTCGCGCAGAAGCGCGCCGAGCAGGAAGCCGAGGAGCGCGAACGTCAGCGGCTCGAGGAGGAGCGGCTTGCCCGTCTCGAGGAGCAGCGTAAGCGCGAGGAGGAAGAGCGCCTGAAACGCGAGGAAGAGGAGCGTCTCGCCGCTGAGCGTGAGCGCATCGAGCAGAACAAGAAGCTCGCGCGCAACGAGCTCGGAGAGGCAGAGGGCATCGCCGAGGAGGAGCTCAACAAGGCTCCCGACGAGGCAGAGCTCGAAAAGCAGGCATACGAATCCGTCACCGAGGAGGAGCTCGAGGCTGCCAAGGAGGCAATGGAGGAAAACGGCGAGACAGCAGAGCAGGTCGAGGACCCGCGTGCTGTTGCAGCCCGCATGAAGCTCGAGCAGCAGAGGCGCGAGAAGGAACGCGCCGAGGCAGAGCGGGCTCAGCGCCTGAAGGCGGAGCGCCTCCACTTCGAGAGCAAGCCGTTCATCGAGATCTACCGCGAATATTCGTGGAATCCGATATACGTGCTGATAAGGCTGATAAGGCATCTGCTCGCGACCGTATTTGGCATAATACCCGAGGATACGGACAATCCGCTGTATAAGCAGCTGCTCGCCGAAAAGAAGGCGAAGAAGGAGCAGAAGGAGCGCGAAAAGCAGGAGCGCACCGAGATGGAGGTGTACTACCGCAAGTACGCGAGAGTCGCCAAGTATCAGATACGCCGATTTATCAGCGACTGGAAGTTCAAGCGCAAGAAGCGCAGGGCTGACAAGAGCAAGCCAAGACCCGCTTATACTCCGCCCGCAAGGACTGCGGAGGAGACCGCCGCGATACAGGCGGAGATGCAGCGTCTCTACAAGGAGTACCACGTAAGCTGGCTCGAGAAGCTCGCACGTGCATGGCAGGAGCGCAAGCAGGAGAAGCGTGAGCTCGAGGAGAGCATACGCGCCCACGCCGCCAAGGTCAAGGAGATACAGGCGGAGCAGGCAGTGGCTCAGGAGAGCGGCGAGGAGGAGAGCGACAGCTCCAACAGGATAGCGAATATCATCGCGTCGGTACTGGTAGTGCTCGCACTCGGCTTCGTTATATACGTAATGGTTTTCTCAGCGCAGGGCAAGGCTGTTGACATATTCGGACACAGCATACTCCGCGTAGTTACGGGCAGTATGGAGCCATCGCTACACGTCGGTGACTTCATAGTCATCGAAAAGACCGACCCCGACGAGCTCGCAGAAGGCGACATCATCTCGTTCTACTCCGAGCAGAGCGACATCTACGGTATGCTCGTCACGCACAGGATAGTCGGCAGAGACGCCGACGGCACATTCATCACCCGCGGCGATGCCAACCCCGTCGAGGACAGGGTGAACGCCAATCCCGACAAGATAGTCGGGCGCTTCGAGCGCAAGGCGCAGTTCTTCATATGGGTGAATTCGTTCACCGATTCGCGGAAGATACTGCTCCTCCTCGTGATGATACCGACGACGCTCATCGCACTGTATGAGCTGAGAACAGTCATGAAGCTCGGACGTCAGATGAACGAGGACCACGAGCAGGAGGAGAAGGAGCGGCATGAGAAGGCTGTTCGCGATGCGATAGAAGCGGAGAAGCGCCGCCTTGAAGAAATAGGATACACGGAGGACGAGGACGATGCGATCAAGTCAGGAATCGTTGATGAAAAGGAGAATGATTAGTGCGATCATTCTTTTTGTGGTAACACTTGTAGCGATGCTCGTTTTCGTGGGTCTCTATATCGACGAGACGAAGCGCACTCAGGAGACATACTACGTACAATATATGGCGAATCTGAGCCATGTCTCAGACGATGTCGCGTCCTGCCTCGATGCAGAAGGGGACAAGGATTTCCGCTATGTGCGGCTGATAAGCGACATGAGCAGCGCGAATTCGTTCGCCTTCCTGCTCGACAGGCTCAGTGAGGACAGAAAAAAGACGGTAAACGAGCTCAACGCCTGCATAATGCGGTATCCCGAGCAGATGCGGGCAGAGGATAAGCTCACGGAGCTGAAAACAGCCGTGGACGATATCAGGGACGGGCTCGACCGCGGATACGAAGAAGCACAGGCTCTTGTGGACTCGATAGACAAGCTTGGGCATTAACGGAAGGAGGATAGATATCATGGGCGAAAAGAGACGTCTTAAAAAGGAAATAAGGCTTTGCATGAATACTATCAAGGAGATAGAGCGTAAGCGCTCGCGTTCACAGTCGGCGCTTGTACAGGCTATCCTGTTGCAGGAGCAGCCCGACGAGACGGACGTTGAGTGGTTCAACAAGTACACGGGCGAAATAACCGCCTGCCGTAATCACATGATAGAATTGCAGAAAAAGCTGAATTCAATCAAATAAGCAGAACAGCCATTGAGCATATGCCCAATGGCTGTTTTTTCTTAATCAAAATTCCAGAATCCCGTACCTGTTATCGGGTCTTTCTTCTTGCGTATGATGCCTCCGACGACGGGGCGGAGCTCTATCTCCGCGGTGTAGAGCACGGTTATCGACTTGATGTGCCCGCCCGAAGTGAGATGTGCGCCGTCCTGCTTGTAGGAGAAGAGGGCGTGAGTATGGTGCGTGAGCCTGCCGCTCTCGTTGACGGCGATGTTGCCCGTCATGGACACGAGTTCGAGCATACCGCTGACGGTCTCGGTCTCGAAGCTGCCGCTCTCGGGGATAAAGGTCTGTATCTCAGCCGAGCTGCACCCGCCGATACCGTAGAAGGTAGCGCTTGAAATGCCCTCCTTTCCGCAGATATCGAGCAGCGAGGTGATTATCTCGTCGCCCTTGTCGAGGCGGATATAGTAGCTCTCTCCGAATTTTCTGTAGTCCATATTAAGCCCTCCTTAATTCTTTTTCTTTTTGCAGCTGTCGCTGTATGCGCAGCCCTCGCAGCCTCCGCAGCCATTCCCGCGGCGGCGGAGGATGTACACGAGCGCTCCGACGACTGCGGCGGCTATGATAATGATGAGGATGATGTCAACAGCGTTCATGGTCACTTACCTGCTGCGAGCCCGATGAGGTGTACAGCAGCCGCCGCGAGCCACGCGATGCCGCACTGCCACGCCACAACGAAGCAAGCCCATTTTCTGCCGTATTCACGGCGTATGGAGGCTATTGCTGCGACGCACGGAGTGTACAGCAGCGAGAACACGAGCAGAGAGGCTGCCGTGAGCGGAGACATAAACGCGGCAACGTCGCCCGCGAAGAGTATCTTCATGGTAGATACGACGCTCTCCTTGGCGATGAAGCCTGTCACGAGCGATACGCAGATGCGCCAGTCGCCGAGCCCTGCGGGCTTCATTATCGGAGCCGCGAGCCGCGCGATAGAGGCGAGGATGCTTTTCTCGGGGTTGTCGACGAGTGCGAGGTTGAGGTCGAAGCTCTGAAGGAACCACACTGCGATAGTCGCGATAAGAATGACCGTAAATGCGCGCTGGAGGAAGTCCTTAGCCTTTTCCCACAGGAGCTGCGCGGTGTTGCGCACGCCGGGCATACGGTAGTTGGGGAGCTCCATGACGAAGGGCACGGGCTCGCCGCGGAAAATGGTCTTTCTGTATATGACGGCGGCGAAAATTCCGACGATGATGCCGAGGAGGTACAGTCCCGTCATGATGAGACCGCCTCTGTGCGGGAAGAATGCGCTGATGAAAAACGCGTAGATAGGGAGCTTTGCGGTGCAGCTCATGAACGGCGTGAGAAGTATCGTCATCTTGCGGTCGCGTTCACTGGGGAGCGTCCGCGTCGCCATGACAGCGGGCACGGTACAGCCGAAGCCTATCAGCAGCGGGACGATGCTGCGTCCCGAAAGTCCTATTTTACGCAGGAGCTTATCCATAACAAAGGCAACTCGCGCGATGTAGCCGCTGTCCTCGAGAAGAGACAGGAACAGGAACAGCGTGACGATAATGGGCAGGAAGCTGAGCACGCTGCCGACGCCCGAGAAGATTCCGTCGATGATGAGGCTGTGTATCGCGTCGTTGACGTTTGCACGCGTGAGAGCGGCGTCCGCGACGTCGGTGAAGTAGCCTATGCCCTCCTCGAGCATCCCTTGCAGCCATGCACCGATGACGTTGAAGGTCAGCCAGAAGACGAGCCCCATAATGCCGATAAATGCGGGGATAGCGGTGTATTTGCCAGTCAGCACCATGTCTATGCGGCGGCTGCGGATATGCTCCTTGCTCTCCTTTGGCTTGATTACGGTCTCAGAGCACAGCCTGTTGATGAAGCTGAACCGCATATCGGCGATAGCGGCGCTCTTGTCGAGCCCGCGCTCCTTCTCCATCTGGCGGACGACGTGCTGAAGCAGCGTTTTCTCGTCCTCGTCGAGCGCGAGCTGCGAGATTATGAGCTCGTCGCCCTCCGCGACCTTGCTCGCCGCGAAGCGTATGGGAAGTCCTGCCTTTTCGGCGTGGTCCTCGATGAGGTGGGATATGCCGTGGAGGCAGCGGTGAACAGCGCCGCCGTTCTCGGACTTCTCGCAAAAGTCCTGTATCACGGGCGGCTCACGGTAGTACGCGACGTGAATGGCGTGCTCGACGAGCTCCTCTATGCCCGCATTTTTCGCGGCGGATATCGGTACCACAGGCACACCGAGCATTTTTTCCATATCGTTGAAGTCGATGCTGCCGCCGTTGGAGGTGAGCTCGTCCATCATGTTGACCGCCACTACCATGGGGATATTGAGCTCGAGCAGCTGCATGGTGAGGTAGAGGTTGCGCTCGATGTTGTTGGCGTCGACTATGTTGATGATAGCGTGCGGCTTCTCGTTGAGGACGAAATTACGCGATACTATCTCTTCGCTCGTGTACGGCGACATCGAGTATATGCCGGGGAGGTCGGTGATGAGCGTGTCGGGGTGACCCTTGATAGCTCCGTCCTTGCGGTCGACGGTGACTCCGGGGAAGTTGCCAACGTGCTGCTTCGAGCCCGTGAGGCGATTGAACAGCGTAGTCTTGCCGCTGTTCTGGTTGCCGACGAGAGCGAACGTCATGACCGTACCCGCGGGCAGGGGAGTGCCGCTGCCCTTTTGGTGGAACTTGCCGCCCTCACCGAGACCGGGGTGCTCGGAGCGCTTCTTTTCGGCTTTTTTTGAGCTTGCCGCCCTTTTTTCTGCGGGCTCGACCTGTATGAGCTCGGCGTCCGCGAGACGGAGCGTGAGCTCATAGCCGTGTAGCGTGAGCTCCATGGGGTCGCCCATAGGAGCGAGCTTGGAGACGGTTATTTCGGTGTGCGGGATTATGCCCATGTCGAGGAAGTGCTGCCGCAGGGCGCCCTCGCCGCCTATCTGCGTGACCTTGACGGTATCGCCTACCATGACCTCTTTTAGTGTCATTATCTATTCTCCTAACGTTATATCTTTCTTAGTATATTCTAACACTATAGGCAGGAAGTGTCAATTTCAATAGGTTTGCAAAAGCAAACAACGTGGAAAATGAAAAGGGAGGCATTAAGCGGAGGTGTGATAAAGAAACTTTATCACACCTCCTAAAATAATAAGGCTGCGCCCCTTTTGCCTCCCTGAAATTATGCTTTGCTTATCACGATGCAGGTGACGTTGTCCCAGCCGCCCTTGGTCAGCGCCTTTTCCGCGAGAGCCTCCACGTAGTTGGAGTGCGCCTCGCCGAGCACCTTGGCTATTTCCGCGTCCGAGCACATATCGGTCAGTCCGTCGCTGCATATCAGCACCTTGCCGCTGCCGAGCTCCACGGGCTCATGCGCGTAGGCTGTCAGCCCGACGCCGTCGTCGTCAGCTCCGAGGAAGGTTATCAGCTTATGCGCGTCGGAGCTGCTGCGTATCTCCTCGGTGAGCTCGCCGTTCCGCAGTTTTTGTGCCGCGAGCGTGTGGTCCTGTGAGATGCGTGTGAGCTTGCCGCCGAGGTAGTAGTACACGCGGCTGTCACCAAGGTTAAAGCTGTAGACCGTGCCGCCGTCTATGCATACCATAGCGAGCGTAGAGCCGCTCCTGCCGCATTTTTTCTGCTCCGCCATGAGGCATATGCCCGCATTTGCGGCGTTTGCGCAGTCTGTTGCGCTCGACGTTTCGGAGTATCTCCGAGCGCTTGCTCAGCGACTGGGCTGCGATTTTTGAGGCGAGCTCTCCGTAAGCTTCGCCGCCCATGCCGTCGCAGACCGCGAAAATATATCGCACATGACCGCCGACCGTCCTGCTGAGGAGGCAGTTTTCCTCGGGCTTGACGCCGAAGCCGTCCGCATAGAAGCTGTCCTCGTTGCCCTCGCGCACGAAGCCGACGTCCGATACTGCGCTGACGAGCAGTTCATTGCCCTCGAAGTCGTCGGGCTCGTCCTCGGTCCCTGCGAGTATGGAGACATACGGCTCTTCTTTTTTACCGAATAATCCTAACATTTGCTATCATCTCTTTCGTGCGGAACTGTATTTTTATCTGTCCGCGTGTTCGATGTTTGTCGACTTTGTTCAACGATATTATTATATCACGCAAATGCTGAAAATGCAACAGGTGCAGAGGATTATTTCTGCCGTAAGGTGAAAAAAGAAACGTCAGCATTTTGCCGTGTGGCGATTGCTGACGTTTTTGTGCGGGACGCCCGTCACACGTAAGAATACGGAGAAACAGGCGAGTCCTCGCGCGAAAGCTTGTTGACTGTGAAGAAGGCTATCACGGTTATCACTATCTCGAACATGAAGAAAACGATGATAAACAGCCAGTTCCCGACGGTCAGGCAGAAGTCGTAGAAGCCGTGGGTGAGTATGGGCAGGACGACGGATATCGCAAAGCCCGCGATAGTGAGCGGTATCTTCCGCGAGCAGGACGCCTTCTTGGCGACGCCGTAGTAATAGCCCATGAAAACGGCGAAGATAGTGTGTCCCGGGACGGACGTCAGAGCACGCAGCAGCGCGACTCCGAAGCCTCCGTCAAAGACGTAGAGGACGTTCTCGAGAGCCGCGAATCCGAGCGACACCGACACCGCATAGACGACCGCGTCGTAGGTGTAGTTGAATTCCTTCGACCACCACGTCCGCAGGAACAGGCAGGCGAACTTGCAGCCCTCCTCCGCGAAGGCGATGACGAAGAAGCAGTCGAGAAAATGGTAGATGATGCTTTCCGTGCCGAAAATCGCCCCGAGTATTGCTCCGCCGATGAGTTCGATAATGATAGCGGGGATAATGGAAAGTCCGCCCAGTCCCGCGAGCTGTAGGAGCAGCTTCATCGGCTCGGGCTCTATCTTGTCCTTTTTGCGTATGTAGAAAAACAGTATCACCGCGGGAGCAAGCGCCGCGGATAGCAGATATCTTCCTTTGAACATATTAATCCTCCGTAGATGTAGTTTGTGCCGCAGCCTTTGCAGCGGCTCTTTCAGCAGCCTCAGTGTACTTCAGTCCCGCCTCTTTGACGACTTTTTCCCTCTCGACCTCGTCATAAGGCGTTTGCTCATACACCTGAACGGGTGATCCATAAGCGAGCATACTCGGAGGGTCGCCGTTTTTCGGGGCATATTCGACAATGAGCGCGAACCCGTCGCTATGGAAATTACCCCACTCCTCATTGTAGCTCTTGCACTGGCTCGCAGGAGTCATGGCATATTTCTTGGAGAGGTCATAGACGAAGCCCGCCGCTTTTTTGGCATCCGCCTCGCTCTTGACGTAAAAATAGCACATGGGACTTCTTTGGCTCTCACTGCTGTTCAGCTCAAAGCTGAACCCCGAAGCTTCTATTTCGCCCATGAACTCGTCATTTTCGAGAAGCAGCTCCGACATATAGTAGTCGGTCACCTCATAGTGCCCGTTGAACATATAGCCGCTTTTGAACGACTGCACGACGTCGAACTCAACGCCGTCCGTGTCGGAGTAGGTGTAGACGTACCATTTTTCGTATTCGCTCGGCTCCTCCTCATGCTCGGAGACAAAGGTGAAGTCCCTGTCGTAGCGGCGTTCGAGGTAGCCCTCGACGTAGTCATGCGTGTAGGGCTTTTTGCCCGTGTTATCGGGCTTGTTGTCAGCCGAGCACGACCTCATCATCAGGAAAAACGCAATGATTATCGAGGCGAGCGCGATGCCTCCCGCGATAGTCAGCACGAGTACGGCAATGCCTATTATCTTCGCGCCTTTTTCGTTTTTATTCTCCATGACCTCACCTCATTTCAAAAAAGGCGGACGAAATGTCCGCCTTTGATTTCTTATGTAGGGGCGATTTCCGCTCGCCCGCAAATAATGTCGTGAGTGTATATGTTGTATATTATGCGGAACGCCGGGTGACTCCCCGCAGTGCGGGGAGATGTCAGCGAAGCTGACAGAGGGGACGGGCAGCCGTTAGCTGCGGCGTTCCCTACAATTATAATTCTATCTTGGATTCAAGGAAAGCAACAAGGTCGTCGATAGCGATACGCTCCTGCTCCATAGTGTCGCGGTCACGGACAGTTACGCAGTTGTCCTTCTCGATAGTGTCGAAGTCGACAGTGATGCAGAACGGAGTACCTATCTCGTCCTCGCGGCGGTATCTCTTACCGATAGTACCAGCCTCGTCGTAGTCGACCATGAACTTCTTGGAGAGCATCTCGTATATCTCCTCAGCCTTGGGCGAGAGCTTCTTCACGAGGGGCAGAACCGCGCACTTGTACGGTGCGAGCGCGGGGTGGAAGTGCATAACGGTGCGGACGTCCTTCTTCTCGTTGCCGTTCTTGTCGGTGGAGACGAGCTCCTCCTCGTCGTAAGCCTCGGTGACAACGGAGAGGAACAGTCTCTCTACGCCGAGCGAGGGCTCGATGACGTAGGGGATGTACTTCTCGTTGGTCTCGGGGTCGAAGTATTCGAGCGACTTGCCGCTTGTGTTGATGTGCTGAGTGAGGTCGTAGTCTGTACGGTCAGCCACGCCCCAGAGCTCGCCCCAGCCGAAGGGGAAGAGGTACTCGAAGTCGGTCGTAGCCTTGGAGTAGAAGCAGAGCTCCTCGGGCGAGTGGTCGCGGAGGCGGATATTCTCCTCCTTGAGACCGAGGCTGAGGAGGAAGTTCTTGCAGTAGCTTCTCCAGTAGTCGAACCATTCGAGGTCGGTGCCCGGCTTGCAGAAGAACTCGAGCTCCATCTGCTCGAACTCGCGCACGCGGAAGATGAAGTTGCCGGGAGTTATCTCGTTGCGGAAGGACTTGCCGACCTGAGCAACGCCGAAAGGCACTTTTTTACGTGTTGTACGCTGGATATTAGCGAAGTTTACGAATATACCCTGAGCAGTCTCGGGGCGGAGGTAGAGCTCAGCCTTGCTGTCCTCGGTAACGCCCTGGAATGTCTTGAACATGAGGTTGAACTGGCGGATATCGGTGAAGTTCTGCTTGCCGCAGTTGGGGCAGACGATGTTCTTCTCCTTGATGTAGTCCATCATCTGCTCGTTGGACCAGCCCGCAACGTTAGTGCCGTCGAAGTCCTCGATGAGGTTGTCGGCGCGGTGACGGGTCTTGCACTCCTTGCAGTCCATGAGGGGGTCGGAGAAGCCGCCGATATGACCCGAAGCAACCCATGTCTGGGGGTTCATGAGGATAGCGGAGTCGAGACCAACGTTGTACTTGTTCTCCTGCACGAACTTCTTCATCCATGCGTTCTTGATGTTCTTCTTGAGCTCGACGCCGAGCGGACCGTAGTCCCATGTATTGGCGAGACCGCCGTAAATCTCGGAGCCCGGGTAAACGAAGCCCTTGGATTTACAAAGGTCAACTATCTTGTCCATAACTTTTTCGTTGTTTTTAAGCATATCAAGTACCTCTTTCGGTGATAATTATTCTTTTATATTCTACATCAAAACCGCAGAAATGTCAAGGGCTGTATCAAAAAGCAGGGGGGCGGCATTCCGTACAGCTTGCCGCGCGGATATCACTTCCGCCGCAAATAAATTACGGCGCGAAACCGAAAGTTTCGCTCAAGCCTTTACAAAGGCTTGCAGAGTCCAGAGA
>SAMEA3663299__coassemble_438_pt1 | contig 19748 bp, 16 predicted proteins | sample SAMEA3663299__metabat2_low_PE_032 | metagenome-assembled genome bin SAMEA3663299 (sample SAMEA3663299) | pig gut metagenome | biome: pig gut; feature: pig-associated habitat; material: faeces | place: China | collected 2013
TAAAAGAGCTTCAGGGCGAATAAATGACCTGATACGGCTCGCACCTTCCTCTAATCAACATCGGTTTATTTCGGGTGCACTGAATGCGCCCCTACATTTCAAGGAGCAAATATGATAGATAAAATTATAATCAAGGGCGCACGCGCCAACAACCTCAAAAATATAGACCTCGAGCTCCCGCGCGACAGGCTCATCGTCATGACTGGACTGTCGGGTTCGGGCAAGTCCTCGCTCGCGTTCGATACCATATACGCGGACGGTCAGCGCCGCTACGTCGAGAGCCTGTCCTCCTATGCGAGAATGTTCCTCGGACAAATGGAAAAGCCCGATGTGGACAGCATCGAGGGACTCTCGCCAGCCATCTCCATCGACCAGAAGACCACCTCCAAGAACCCGCGCTCTACCGTGGGTACTGTCACCGAGATATACGACTACCTCCGTCTGCTCTACGCGAGGATAGGCATACCGCACTGCCCTATCTGCGGACGCGAGATATCACAGCAGAGCATCGACCAGATAGTCGACACGATTATGGAGCTCCCCAAGGGTACGAAGCTCCAGCTCCTCGCGCCCATTGTCCGCAACAGGAAGGGGCAGTACGCGAAGGAGCTCGATTCTGCGAGAAGGTCGGGATTTGTACGCGTGCGCGTGGACGGGATAATGTACGAGCTCACCGAGGAGATAAAGCTCGACAAGAACAAGAAGCACAACATCGAAATTGTCGTCGACCGTATCGTCATCAAGGAGGGTATCGAGTCACGTATCACCGACAGCCTCGAGACCGTGTTCAGGCTTACTGATGGGCTCGCCCTCGTGGACATCATAGACGGCGAGGAGATGCTCTTTTCGCAGAATTACGCCTGTCCCGAGCACAACATCAGCATCGGCGAGCTCGAGCCCGTCATGTTCTCGTTCAACAACCCCGTCGGAGCCTGTCCGAAATGTACGGGACTGGGCGTGTTCCGCCACATCGACCCCGACCTCATCGTCCCGAACAAGGACTTCACTATTGAAGGCGGAGCTATCAAGGCGAGCGGCTGGAACAGCCTCGACGAGACGTCGATATCGCTCATGTACTACCGCGCTATCTCCGAGAAGTATGGCGTGCCGCTCGATGTGCCCGTCAGGGAGCTGACCGACGAACAGCTCGGCTACTTCCTCTACGGCACGGGCGACGAAAAGCTTGAACTGAAGCGCCCTGCGTCCCTCGGAGGCGGCACCTACTCAACACCGTTCGAGGGCGTCATAAACAACCTCGAACGCCGCTACCGCGAGACGAACAGTGACTACTCCCGCAACGACATCGAGGAGTGCATGAGCGAGGTCGAGTGCCCTGTCTGCAAGGGGCGGAGGCTCCGCGACGAATACCTCGCAGTCACCGTCGGAGGCAGAAATATCAGCGAGGTCACTGACCTCTCCGTCAAGAACGGGCTCGATTTCTTCGATAACCTCAAGCTCACCGAGCACGAGGGCTTCATCGGAGAGCGCATAATCAAGGAGATAAAGGAGCGCCTCGGCTTCCTCAAGAGCGTCGGTCTCGAATATCTCACGCTGTCACGAGCCGCTGGGACTCTCTCGGGCGGCGAGAGCCAGCGCATCCGCCTCGCCACGCAGATAGGCTCCTCGCTCGTGGGAGTGCTCTATATCCTCGACGAGCCGAGCATAGGTCTGCACCAGCGCGACAACGACAAGCTCATCGCCACGCTGAAACGTCTGCGCGACCTCGGAAACACGCTGATAGTGGTCGAGCACGACGACGACACCATGCTCGCCGCTGACTACATCGTGGATATCGGTCCCGGAGCGGGCGTAAACGGCGGAAACGTCGTATTCGCGGGAACTGTGGACAAGCTACTGAAATGCAAGGCTTCGATCACGGGTCAGTATCTCAGCGGTAAAAAGCGCATTCCGCTCCCCGACAAGCGACGCGAGGGCAACGGCAAATTCCTGACTGTTCACGGTGCGACCGAGCACAACCTCAAAAACATCGACGTCACGATACCGCTCGGCAAGCTCATCTGCGTGACAGGCGTGTCGGGAAGCGGCAAATCCAGTCTCGTCAACGAGGTCATATACAAGCACCTCGCCGCTAAGCTCAACCGCGCGAGGATACGTGCGGGAAGCTTCACCTCCATGGACGGCATAGAGGAGCTCGACAAGGTCATCTGCATCGACCAGTCGCCGATAGGACGCACTCCGCGCTCCAATCCAGCGACGTATACGGGAGTGTTCAACGATATCCGCGACCTCTTCGCTCAGACTCCAGACGCCAAAGCTCACGGCTATACGGCGGGACGCTTCAGCTTCAATGTCAGGGGCGGACGCTGTGAGGCGTGCGAGGGCGACGGCATCATCAAGATTGAAATGCACTTCCTGCCCGATATTTACGTGCCGTGCGAGGTCTGCAAGGGCAAGCGCTACAACCGCGAGACCCTCGAAGTCCACTACAAAGGCAAGTCGATTTACGAAGTGCTCGAGATGACCGTCGACGAGGCTGTCGAGTTCTTCGAGCATATCCCCAAGATAGCGCGGAAGCTCCGTACCTTGCAGGACGTCGGGCTCGGATATATCAGGCTCGGACAGTCCGCGACAACGCTCTCGGGCGGCGAGGCTCAGCGCGTGAAGCTCTCGACAGAGCTCTCCAAGCGCGCTACGGGTCGCACTATCTATATCCTCGACGAGCCGACCACGGGTCTGCACACCGCTGACGTCCACAGGCTCATCGACGTATTGCAGGAGCTAACAAATCAGGGCAACACCGTCCTCGTCATCGAGCACAACCTCAACGTGATAAAGGTCGCCGACCACATCATCGACCTCGGTCCCGAGGGCGGCGACGGCGGAGGCACGATAGTTGCCGAGGGTACGCCCGAAGAGGTCGCAAAGTGCAAAAAATCCTATACAGGACAATATCTGAAAAAATACCTCTCACATTAACAAAATCTGTTGACTTTCAACTATGTCGGTGCTATAATAGCTATAAGTATATTTCTTTAAACGGGATGATTATATGAAGCATACCAAGAAAACTGCATTGACTGCCGCTATGCTGACGGCTGCGATGTCCATGACAGCCGGCGTCACGCTGACCTCGTGCTACCCGCAGATAGTCTACGGTCCGCCCGAGTCGTATGAGACTCCGACAAATCCGTCCGAGCCTGCGCCGTCTGCCTACGAGCCCTCAACTGAGGAGATACAGGACGTTTACGGTCCGCCGCCCGTCGAGGAAGAGGACACGTCTGCCGCTGTAACTGAGGTAGATGTGCTCCCCGAGGAGACGACCACCGTCACGACCGAGGACAGCACCGATACCACGACCAAGCCCGTCGATATGCAGCTTGTGTATGGTCCGCCAAACGCATTCGGAAACTGATACGAAAGGAGCCCGACACAATGAAAAAGACCGACAAGACCGCTCTTACTGCCGCTGCTTTTGCGGCTGCGCTCAACATTGTCCCTATGGGGGCGTCGGCGTATGACCCGTCCGAAGAGCCTATTCAGGACGTTTACGGTCCGCCAATATACTTCGAGACTACCACAGTCGAGGAAATGGTTCCTCAGCCCGACTACGGTCCCATGCCCGCGTGGACTACTGAGACCACCGCGGTTACGCAGGACCCCGTCATAACCACGACTGAAATGGAGGCACAGCCCACCTACGGTCCCGAGTTTTTCTGCGGAGACATCACACATGACAATGTTGTCGATACATTCGACCTCATCGCTATGAGACAGCTTTTCACCAAGAACAAGCTCGGCAAGATACCGTACTCACCTGAGGCTGACTTAAACTACGACGGCAAGGTCTCACTCGCTGACCTCGTTACGCTCAACAAGTTTATGCTCGGTAATAAGGAATACTTCACTAAGGAAACCGGCGTGCCCACCACTACAACTGAAAAGACGTGGTATCAGCCCGACCCTGTCACTACTACTACGGAAATGGAGTTCGTGGCTGTATACGGTCCTCCTGCGTGGTTCGAGGAGTCGACAGAGACGACTACTGTCCCCGATGAGATTGACGAGTCCGACGTGACAACTACCACGGAAGCGCAGCTTGACCCCTTATATGGACCTCCCTCATGGTTCGGGAAGGAAGATAAGTAATGCTCGATGTAAACGTTAAAAAGGACAATATGAAAACGCTCGAGGCGTACCGCGCGGGACTCATGGTCAAGCCCATGCTCCGCAACCTCTTCCTCGAGCTCACTGTGCGCTGCAACGAGAGATGTCTCCACTGCGGCAGCAGCTGCGGCGATGTCACGAGCGAGGAGCTCACCGCTACGCAGTATCAGAAATTCCTCGCCGAGATAAAGGGCGACTTCGGCACCGAAAAGAAAATGCTCTGCATCACGGGCGGAGAGCCGCTCCTGAGAAGCGACTTCTTCGACATCATGGCTTCCGCGCATGAGCTCGGCTTCAAATGGGGCATGACCAGCAACGGCACCCTCATCGACGAGCACGTAGCAAAAGAGCTCAAGCGCGTCGGCATGAACACTATCTCGATAAGCATTGACGGTCTCGAGGAGACACACGACGCATTCCGCCGTACTCCCGGAGGCTGGAAAAAGGCTATGAACGGCATTGACTGCCTTATCCGCGAAGGTGGCTTCCAAGCTATACAGGCTACGACTGTTGTAACTCATCAGAATATCGGTCAGCTCGACGAGCTCTACAAGATATTCAACGAGATGGACATCGACTCGTGGCGTATCATCAATATGGAGCCTGTCGGACGCGCTAAACAGCACCCCGAGCTGGTGCTCACTCCCGACGACTACCGCTATATGTTCGAGTACATACGCAATATGCGCATGAAGGGCGAGCCTGTCACCTACGGGTGCAGTCACTACCTCGGCATGGAGTACGAGCGCGAGGTCCGCGACTGGTACTTCATCTGCACGGCGGGTACATACATCGCAAGCATTATGGCTAACGGCGATATCACCGCCTGTCTCGACATCGAGCACCGTCCCGAGTTCATTCAGGGCAACATCCTCCGCGACCGCTTCAAGGACGTGTGGGAGAACGGCTTCAAGATTTTCCGCAAGAACCTCTGCGACGAGAATGAGAAGTGCTCGGCGTGCTCCGAGAAAGACCGCTGCCACGGCGATTCCTACCACAGCTGGGACTTCGACAAGCACGAGCCGCAGGTCTGTTTCAAGGACATACTATTTTAAAAAGAAAGGGACTGCGGTCCCTTTTCTTGATTCTGTAAAAGGAGATAATCAATGAAATTCATATCATGGAACGTTAACGGCTTCCGCGCGTGCCTCACTAAGGGCTTCGCCGACTTCTTCGAGCAGGCGGACGCTGACATTTTCTGCATTCAGGAGTCAAAAATGCAGCCCGACCAAGCCGACTTCGCGCCCGAGGGCTACCACTGCTACTGGCACAGTGCCATAAAAAAGGGCTACTCGGGAACTGCCGTGTTCACCAAGCAGGAGCCGCTCTCCGTCACCTACGGGCTCAACGGCGAGCACCTCGATGAGGGCAGGGTCATCACCTGCGAGTACGACGGATTCTACTTCGTGTGCTGCTACGTCCCCAACGCGCAGGACGGGCTGAAGCGCATTGACTACCGCATGGAGTTCGAGGACGCTATGCGCGCGTATCTCTCCGAGCTCGACAAGAAAAAGCCTGTCGTCTACTGCGGTGACCTCAACGTCGCGCACAATGAGATAGACCTCAAGAACCCCAAGTCAAACGCGGGAAATGCTGGCTTCTCCGACGAGGAGCGCGGGAAGTTCAATGAGCTGCTCGCTGCGGGCTTCTCCGACTCCTTCCGCACGCTCTACCCCGATACGGTCACGTATTCGTGGTGGTCGTATCGCTTCAAGGCTCGCGAGAAGAACGCGGGCTGGCGTATCGACTACTTTATCGTGTCCGAGAGGCTGATGAGCAAGGTCGCTGATTCGCGCATACTGACCGATATCATGGGCAGCGACCACTGTCCCGTAGAGCTCGACATCGAGCTCTGAAAGGAGCATAATATGCCAAGAACTGCACTCGTTACTGGCGGCTCGGGCGGTATCGGAGCGGCTATCTGCCGCAGACTCGCCGCGGACGGCTGCCTCGTCTATGTAGGCTATTCCTCCTCGCAGGCGAAGGCGGAGGCTCTCGCCGCCGAAATCGGCGGAAAAGCCGTGAAGCTCGATGTGACCTCCCCTGCCGATATCGAAAAAGCAGCGGAGCTCTGCGGAGCGGTCGATATCCTCGTCAACAATGCGGGAGTGTCCGAAATAGGGCTGTTTGACAGCCTCCCCGCAGACAGGTGCCGCCGTATCAACGAGGTCAACCTCGTCGGAGCCATGAGCTGCGCCCGCACGTTCGTCAAGCCCATGATAGCCCGTAAATCGGGCTGTATCGTCAATATCTCCTCCATGTGGGGACAGGTCGGCGCGTCGTGCGAGGTCGACTACTCAGCCTCAAAAGCGGGGCTTATCGGCTTCACTAAGGCACTCGCAAAGGAGGTCGCTCCCTCGGGGATAAGGGTCAACTGCGTCTCCCCGGGATTTATCATGACCGAGATGAACTCGCACTTCTCCGCGGACGACCTCGAGCTCATCCGCGAGGACATTCCGCTCGGCATCTTCGGCGAGCCCCATCACGTAGCAGACGCTGTTGCGTTCCTCGTATCGGCGCAGGCTGAATACATCACGGGACAGATACTCGCAGTAAACGGCGGAATGGTGATATGAGGTGATATCATGAATGACAGGATAAAAAAACAGCTCGATTTCATGCTCGAGCTCGACAAAATGAAGAATCTCTACCGTCAGACCTATGTCCTCCACGAGGACAGGAAGGAAAACGACGCCGAGCACTCGTGGCACCTCGCGATACTGGCGATGCTCCTCAGTGAGTACGCCGCTCAGCCCGTGGACGTGCTCCACGTGATGAAAATGGTGCTCATACATGATGTGGTCGAGATAGACGCGGGCGATACATACTGCTACGACGCGGAGGGATACAAGTCCAAAGCTGACCGCGAGGAAAAAGCCGCTCAGCGCATATTCGGGCTCCTGCCCGATGACCAGCGCGAGGAGTTCTATACGCTGTGGCGCATTCGAGGACTCCGAAACTAACGACGCGAGGTTCGCCGCCATGCTCGACCGCCTCCAGCCGATAATGCTCAACTACACCAAGGGCGGCAGGTCATGGCAGGAGCACGGCATTCACAAGGAACAGGTGCTTGCACGAAATCTGCCTTATCTGTCCGAATCAGAACAGCTCGCTGACGTAATCAGGTCTGTAATAGACGACGCCGCAGAAAAGGGCTGGCTCAAATAGCTATTGTCAGTTTGCACAAATCAAACGCACCGTTTCCATGCACTATTACTAATTCGCCGAAAATAATGACAGAATTATGATATTTTGAAAATCCGCTTGAAAGTTGATTTCCAATATGATATCATTATCCTATGAAAATCCCATATTTATAAGTTTTTTCGGCTTTAACCACAACATATAGACACGTTTTTCTGTTTCAAACGGAGGAAAGTAAATGACTGATACACTCAATGCAAACAAAACCACAAAAAAAGACTTCCTCAGCAAGCTGAAGAAGTATAATGCCATACGCGAGGATAATACCGAGAAATACAAGTGGCTCAACCTTGCGCTGATGATATTCTTCCCTGTCTTTATCACCTGTATGGCGGAGATAAACCAGTTCAAGAAGGTGTCCGCGTTCGCACGCTTCGTTGCTGACCGTCCGTCGGTCTTCCTCTTCGACATCACTGCCGCGGGCGTGCTCTTCATACTTCTGCTGACGGCGTTCCGCAAGGGCTGGGTAGCCTCGCTTATTCAGGGCTTTGTCTATATGGCGCTCAGTATCACCGAGCTCTTCAAGTACAACACCAACGGAAACCACCTCATTCTTTCCGATATGAAGCTCGTCAAGAGTGTTAAAAGTCTCAAATCCTTCGCGTACATAAAGATAACTCCCGCCCTCATCATCTACTGCGTGATAGTTGCGCTCGTTATCATCGCGATTTTCCACTTCAATCCCGTTCTCCCGCACCACGTCCCCTTCAAGCGTGCGGCTGCGGCTATTGTCTGCACGATACTCTGCACGGGAATGATAATCGTCCCCTCGTTCTACAACCCCGTATACAAACTCTTCAAGCTCGATACTACTGCTGCTACGAACGCGTTCATTCTCAATGAAAAGTTCGACCATAACAGCTTCCTCGCCTTCCTCGTTGAGACGGCGTCGGAAAGCTACTCCAACAGGCTCTCCGAGCCAGATAACTACAGCGAGGAGCTCGTCGACAACATCACGGACAATGTTCAGGTCGCAAGCGCGGCAGGCTTCAAGGACGGCGTACAGCCCAACGTTATCGTTATCATGAGCGAGTCCTACGCTGATTTCCGCGTATTCGACCAGCTCACCGTCGACGACAAATACTACGAGGGCTTCGATAAGGCTCGCTCCGAGGGCTTTGCGGGTACTGCTATCACTCCCACATATGCGAGCTATACGGTCCGCTCCGAGTTCGAGCTGCTGTTCGGTCTCCCCGTAAGAGGTCTGAACGCGCCCAATATGCCGCAGAGAGTCCTCGCCGAGCGCGAACAGCCTGCTCTTGCTCAGTACTACAAGAGCTGGGGCTACAAGACCGCTTATGTTCATCCCTTCCTCGGCTCGTTCTACAGCAGAACGCGCATCTACCGCCAGTTCGGCTTCGACCAGCTCATCTTCCACGACGATATCGACGGCGTTACCGATTTCACGGTGCCTGTTGAACACTACGGCACATACGTCGACGACAAGACCGTCTATGACCAGCTCTACAAGCTCGTCAAGGACACCGACGAGCCAATGTACATACACACTACAACGATGCAGAACCACCAGCCCTATGACCAGGGCGATGACCCCAGCGACGAGTTCGGCAACTACCTCCAGTGGGTACAGCACTCCAACGAGGGTCTGACTGCCTTCCTCGACGAGCTCAAACAGCTCGATGAGCCTACGCTCGTCTTCTTCGTGGGCGACCACTTCCCCTCGATGAGAGGCGACACAAGCGTTTACAATCAGCTCGACCTCAACGGCTCAAATTGCAGTGTGCTCTATGAGCAGGAATACTTCATCTGGGACAACTACGGCGCTGATTACAGCTCCGTACCCGAGGAGCCCGTCTCCTTCTTCTATATGCCCTATGTCCTCATCGACATCATCGGCGCTCCGCATGACGAGTTCATCGAGAAAATGGACGGCTATATGAAGTCCGTTCCCGTTTATTCAGTCGACTACAATGACGGCACTCCCGACAACGAGGAGCTCGACGTCCTCACATATGACCGCGTTATCGGCGACGTTTACTCGCCCTGCCCGATACCGAGCGAGGCATTCGAGACAAAAAAAGGAGCAGAATAATGAAACAGCTTACAACAGGCATAAAAGGTACAGCCACTGTCAGGGCTGAAAAAGGCAATCTCGCCTCCGCTATGGGAAGCGGCGCGCTCGACGTGTTCGCTACTCCCGCTATGATAGCTCTCATGGAAAATGCGGCGAGCAACGCGCTCGCGGACTACCTCGAGGACGACGAGACTACGGTCGGAACTGCTCTCGATGTTCAGCACCTTGCGGCTACTCCCGAGGGCATGGACGTCACCGCTGAGGCTGTTCTAACTGAGATAAACGGACGCGAGTTCACCTTCGAGGTTACTGCCTCCGACAGCTCAGGACTCATCGGCAAGGGCACTCACAAGCGCTTCCTCGTATACGGCGGACGCTTCCTCGAAAAGGCACAGGCTAAGCTCAAATGATATCATCCCGCAGGAATATAGCTCCTGCGGGATTTTTTCAGTATGTTATCATATATTTATCACATATACCCTTATAATAAAGTATGGTGAATAATTATGGTCACAGGCGGAAAGCCTATAGATATTACATTTGTGAGGTAAAATATCATGTCTGAGTTTTACAGCGAACAGAATAATCCCGAAACTCCACAGTCCGACAACGGCGCCTACTCCTACTACGAGGCTCCTGCCTCTGCACCCGAGCCGTCCCCCAAAAAGCACAAGTCCAACCATACAGCTCTGAAGGTTGCCGCTTTCGTGCTCTCGCTCGTGCTCGTAGGTGCGGGCTCCGTGCAGGTGTACAAGTTCTGGGACGACAGCAAGATACAGGTTACCGAAGAGGACGAGGATATCGTTATACCCGAAAAGGCAAAGGAAATTGCTTCCATTGTCAAGGACGGCACGCTCCCCGCGTCACCTCCGCCGAAAAATCTGCCGAGCCTCTTTGATATCGCTGCCCGCACTGACGCCAAGCAGCTCCCCGACATCGTTGACGATATTATGCCCTCGGTTGTAGGCGTTTCGTCGACCTTCGAGATAAACGAGCCGTATACGACATGGGGCTGGGGCGGATTCCAGTCTGAGACAAGAAAGCGTCAGGCTACTGGCACGGGTACAGGAATTGTCATGACCGATGACGGCTACATCGTCACTAACGCGCACTGCGTATACGATGAGGAGTACAACGCGGGCGAGGCTGTCAGCGTGTATGTGCTGTTCAGCGACCAGTCCAAGCACGACGCGAAAATCATCGCTTATGACACCGAGACAGATATCGCCGTCCTCAAGATTGACGCTACAGGTCTCAAGCCCGCTACCTTCGGCAACAGCGACGACCTCCGCGTAGGTGAGCTCGTCATTGCTGTCGGCAACCCTCTCGGCTTCGACCTCTTCGGCTCCGTAACGAGCGGCATAGTTTCCGCTCTGAATCGTCAGATAGCTATAAATGAAAAGCACATGACCCTTATCCAGACCGACGCTGCTATCAACTCGGGCAACTCGGGCGGTCCCTTGCTCAACAGCTGCGGACAGGTCATCGGCATCAACTCCGCTAAGATGTCCTCGAGCTACGGCTCCGCAAGCGTTGAGGGTCTCGGCTTCGCAATCCCGATAAACGAGGCGAAGGCTATCGTCGACGACCTCATCTACAACGGCTACGTTACAGGCAGACCGCAGATTGGTATCAGCGGCGTGGATATTTCTGAGTCGTATTCGAGCTACCTTGGCATACCTATGGGCGTGTATGTTCGCGCTGTATCTGAGGGCAGCGCTGCCGAGCTCGCAGGCATCAAGCCCGGCGATGTTATCATTGGTATCGAGGACGAGGCTGTCACCACTATGGACGAGCTCAACTCGATAAAGAACAAGTTCAAGGCAGGCGACACGATAACCCTCAAGATAAGCCGCGACGGCAACGACCTCGACGTAACTCTCAGGCTTCAGGACGCTAATGCCGACAAGGCAGGCAAAAAGAACGGCACCGAGACAACTGAGGCTGCCGAATAAATGCAAAAGAAAGGGCGTGGTGATAATTCACCACGCCCTCGTTTTTTTCGTTAAGTCTTAGTCTGAAAGCGGATTGCCCTGTGCGTCTGTAGTTATGCTGCCGCAAAGTATCATTATGCCCTCGATGAGTCCCCATATCTCGCTCACAACTGCAAGCATACCGCAGCTGAGAACAGTTATAAGGAGCTGAGCAAGACCCTTGCCAGTATAGCCGAGGTAGAAGTTGTGTATGCCAAAACCACCGAGGAAGATTCCGAGCAGTCCTGCTGCTACCTTTGACTTTGCACCCGGCATTGCGGCTGCTCCTCCTGCTGTAGCAAATCCGCAGGTGAGACACGCAGCCTGTCCGGGCTGTACCTGACTTCCGCAGTTTGCGCAGAAGCGGTCGCCGCCTCCTACAGGCACGCCGCAGTTAGTACATACAACAGCGCCCTGTTCTACAGCGTTGCCGCAATTCTTACAATACATATCTCATCCCTCCGATCATGTCAGTCTGCAAGCGGTACGCCGTTCGCATCGGTGTTGATGCTGCCGCAGAGTATCATTATGCCCTCTACAAGTCCCCAGATGGGAGTAATAAAAGCAAGCGGAATAAGTATTCCGCAGGATATTGCAGAAAGGACTATTGCAGCAATAGCGATGCTGAGCTGTGCTACAGCCTTGCCTGTATATCCGAGATAAAAATTATGTACTCCGTAGCCGCCGAGGAAGATTCCGAGCAGTCCTGCTGCCATCTTCGACTTCGCACCCGGCACGGCGGGAGCCTTCTGAACTGTATTCGCTGCAAATCCGCATGACATACATACTGCTGCTTCGGGCGGGAGCTGTGCTCCGCAGTTTGCACAGTAGTTCGTGCCCTGTCCTACAGGTACTCCGCAGCTCGTACATACAGCTGCGCCCTGCTCTACAGGATTGCCGCAATTCTTACAATACATAGTTATTTCCTCCTTTACGTCCGCTGCTCCGCTAAATAGCGGAGCTATCGGAACTTAGTTGATTATAGCATAAATGTCGTTATTTGTCAATATAAGCAGGAATGAGAATTGCTCGTTATCACGCAGTTTTTCCGCATTTTTTCATATATCGTTGGTTAAGCCTCCAACACTATCCCAAATCCGATTGTTCTCAGTAGTTCTCCTCGCGGAGCTCGAAATATGACTGAGGATGAGCACAGACGGGACATACCTCGGGAGCCTTCGTTCCTACGACGATGTGTCCGCAGTTGCGGCACTCCCATACCTTGACCTCGCTCTTCTCGAAAACCTGCTGCATCTCGATGTTCTTGAGCAGGGCGCGGTAACGCTCCTCGTGCTGCTTCTCTATCTCGCCTACCTGTCGGAACTTGGCGGCGAGCTCGGGGAAGCCCTCCTCCTCGGCGGTCTTTGCAAAGCCCTCGTACATATCCGTCCACTCGTAATTCTCGCCGTCGGCTGCTGCTGCGAGGTTCTCGGCTGTAGTGCCTATGCCCTCAAGCTCCTTGAACCACAGCTTTGCGTGCTCCTTCTCGTTGTCGGCGGTCTTTGTGAAAATGGCAGATATCTGCTCAAAGCCGTCCTTCTTAGCCTTTGAGGCGAAAAAGGTATACTTGTTCCTTGCCTCGGATTCGCCTGCAAATGCGGCGAGAAGATTCTTTTCTGTCTGTGTTCCTGCGTAGCGGTTTGCCATAATGATTCACTCCATTTCTTTTTTTCGGTCAATGCCGTTAACATTATTATATACCCAATATGCGTAAAAGTCAATCCTTTTAATGGAATTTTTCTCGAAGTCGGGCTCGGGAGCTGTGATGCGCCTGCTGTTGAGATACGCGAGCGGCGAATCCTCGGGCAGGCTGAATTCGAGCGCGTAGGCGCAGAGCTCCTGACGGAATACGCCGTATCGCTTATTGGCACGTATATCGCCGTATTTGCCGTCGCCCAGCAGGGGAGCTCCGAGATGCGCGAGGTGAGCGCGTATCTGGTGGGTGCGCCCCGTGTAGAGCGTTACCTCGAGCAGATACAGTCCGTTTTTTTCGGCGATAGTACGCCAGCCCGTGCGTATCTCGCGGTAGCCGTCGGCGGGAGTATCGCTTATACGGACGATATTCCTGTCCTCGTCCTTGCGGTGGTAGGCGGTCGCGACAGCCTCACGCTCGGGCGGAGCAGACACAGTCACGCAGCGGTATATCTTGTGCAGGTCGCCGCTCTGTATTGCAGCGTTTATCTCGCGGAGTGCTGCCGCATTCTTCGCGGCAGTGACAAGTCCCGCTGTATTGCGGTCGAGACGGCTGCACAGTGCGGGAGCAAACGAGCTCTCCTCCTCGGGTATGTACTCGCCCTTCGCCCACAGGTACTTCTTGACGCGGTCAATGAGGGTATCAGCTGTAGATGTACCGTTAGAATGGGAGTCGACTCCGACGGGCTTAAACACAACGAGTATATTGTCGTCCTCGAATACTATCTGTATATCGTCAGAGGCTCGCGTGAACGACATATCATGCGTCCTGACTGCTGATACCTCGTCCTTGACGTAGACGCGGACAACGTCTCCCTCGCTGAGTATAGCCGAAATCTCGCATCGCTTGCCATTGAGCTTGATGTCCTTCTTGCGGAAAAGACGGTACATCATGCTCTTCGGGAGCTCAGGCATGGCTTTGGACAGGAATTTGTCTATTCTCTGCCCGCTGTCGTTGCTGTTTATCGTGAATTCCTTCATTTTTTCTCCTTTATAATAATTTGTGTACGAAAAATCCTCGCCTCGTGTGTCTAAATAAATGATAGGCTGTAAATCAGTCGTTCAAGATAAAATATACAAAAAGGCATACCTTGTTTAGTCCTATTTTTACAATATTTTGCATCTCACGCGTAAAAATTAGTTTAAAGGGTTGAAATATCAGCGCCAAAATGATATAATAAACTCACGGTCAAAGAATTAGCTAAGTTTTAGCTCCTTGACCGTGAATCTTTTAAGGCAAAGGAGGCTTACGTATCATGGGAAGTTCTAAAAAAATACTGTCAGTAGTTATTTCATGTGCGGTAGCCTTGAGTTCAGCCGCTGCCATGCTCCCCGTTTCGAGCGCAGCAGTTCAGACTGATACTTCCGCTGTTATATATGATAGCACATCGAACGTAGAAAGTAAAGAGGCTTCTTTATCCGAAGTCCCCTTCAACGTTTTCGACATATATAATGCTTACCACGGTATTCCCAAGACAACTACCTCTACTACAACTACAACCACTACTACCACAACAACAACAACAACAACTACTACTACTACGACCACAACTACTGCGGCGGCAACTACTACTACTACTACTGCTGCTCCCGCACCTACTACAGTATATATACCTACTACTACTTCGTCGCCGCTGCCGCCGAAATATACGGTAACAGCGACTACTGCAACGACTGCACCCGCGGCTGTTACTACAGCGGCACCTGTGATCACTACAGCTGCTCCTGTGATAACTACTGCGGCTCCCACAGCTACGGCTGCTCCGATAACAACAGATGTTCCTGCTTCGACCTCGAATACGGTTCTTTTATCGGCTCCGTCACCCTCGTCGGGCGCTGTAACCACTGAGCAGACCACCGCTCAGACAATGGCTGCCACTGAGGAGACTACTACCGTTTCCACACGCTACGGTGAGCTCGAAAACAAGATAATAGGCATTGATGTTTCCGAGCATCAGGGCTACATAGACTGGCAGAAGGTCGCTGCGTCAGACGTCGACTACGCGATTATCCGCGCAGGCTACGGCAAGGAGCTGTATCAGCGTGACAAGCGCTTCGACGAGAACATGAAGGCTATCATGGAAACTGACCTCGATTATGGCATCTACTGGTTCAGCTACGCTCAGTCCGTCGAGGACGCTATCCTCGAGGCTGAGACCTGCTATCAGATGATAAAGGATTACGAAGGCTACACCTATCCGATATACTTCGATATAGAGCTTACCTCGCAGCGTGACTGGCTCACGACAGCAGAGGTATCCGCTATGACTGAAGCATTCTGCTCGTACCTTCAGGAGAAAGGCTACTATGCAGGTGTATACAGCTATTCTAGCTTCCTCCAGACCAAGCTCTACAAGAGCACCCTCGAGAAGTGGGACGTCTGGGTCGCTCAGTACGGCGACAAGATAACGTGGTACACTGGTGACTACGGTATGTGGCAGTATTCAAGCGTCGGCAGAGTCGACGGTATCAGCACTGTTGTTGATATGAACTACTGCTATCTCAACTACCCTCTCATCGTTTCACCTGATACATATGCACAGAGAACAGGTACCACACAGGCAGCTGTTACTACTGCTCCTTCCACTGTCGTTACTGCAGCTCCCGTGAGCAGCGATATACCGACGGCTAATACGTCGTCTACCACTACTACCGCCGCTCAGCCGACAACTACAACTACTACGACTACCACTCCTCCCGAGTTCGACCCGTTCAGCTACTCCGCAATAGGAATCAGCGTATCGGGCGACGACGGCTACATCGACTGGAACAGCGTTAAGTCAGCAGGCTACACGTTCGGAGTTATCCGCGCTGGAAGCGGCGATGACCTCACAGCTGCCGACCCCCTCTTCTACGTCAACATGGAAACTGCCAAGGCTGCGGGCATAAACTGCGGTGCTTACTGGCAGGCTAAGTCCACGACCGAGGACGGCATGAAAAAGGAGGCAGAGGCATTCTACGGTTTCATCAAGGACTACGCTTATGAGTACCCGATATACCTCGACCTCACCGCTCCCGAGTTCGCAAACGCAGGACTCTCCAAGGAGGAGTATTCAAAGCTTATCACAGCGTTCTGCTCTTACTTCGAGGGTATGAGATACTACATCGGCGTCCGCGCTGATGAGAGCTTCCTCTGCAACGCGCTCGACAAGTCCGTATTTGACGCTTACGACGTTTACCTCGTCAACTCAGGCGACAAGCCCGTGTTCGACAGCAAGTACGGCGTTTGGCAGTTCGGACAGGATAAGGTCAGCGGCGTGCTCGGCACGGCTGACGTGGCTTACTGCTACAGGGTCTACCCCGCAGTAATGAGCTACTACGGACTCAACGGTTTTTATTGATAACTAATATGCACACTCTGACGGGTGTGCATATTTTTGCTTGGAGATATATTATGATTGAATTCATCACTGGTGCCTCGGGCACGGGAAAAACCACCGAAATGTTCGGACGTATACGCTCTGCCTCCCTCAGCGGCAGAGAACAGCTCATACTCGTTCCCGAGCAGTATTCGCACGAATTTGACAAGAACCTCTATTACTTTCTCGGTGCCAAGCCGTTCAACGAGCTGCTATCGCTGACGTTCAGCAGCCTTGCACGGCAGCTGTTCCAGCTCTATGGCGAGCCCGACCGTAAGGGCGAATATGCCGACGATATGGCGCGCATGATTCTCGTTTATCAGGCGATAGAGGCTGCTTCCAAAAAGCCCGAGATGCTTCGCTTCTACCGACGTACCGCTTCTCAGGCGGGCTTCGCCGAGGAGATGATGAAGCTCATCGCTGATATGCGTCGCGCGGGTATAACTCCCGATATGCTCACCGAGCACGCTGAGCTGCTCGACAGCCGACTCCGCGACAAAACTGCGGACGTGGCGTCGATATACTCGGAGTACGTGCGCCTCATGGAGGAGTACGGCTTCAAGGACAGCTACGAGAATATTCGATTTGCCGCAAGAACTGCCAATCTACAGCGCTATTTCAAGGGTAAATGCGTCTACCTCGACGAGTTCGAGAGCTTCACGGGCGACCAGCTCGAAATGCTCGAGGTCATATTCTCCTCCGCGGAAAATGTGGTCATAACGCTCCGCACCGACAACGTCGCAGCTGGCGAATTCACGCTGTTTGAGACGGTCAACTCAACATTCCGCAGACTGGCGGCGCTCTGCCGCGAGCTCAATCTGAAATATACAGTTACGAAGTGCGAAGAATCGCACAGATTCGCGTGTCCCGAGCTGCGCTGCCTCAGCGAGAACGTCATGCGCGAGCGCGCTCCCGAGCCGCAGAATGCTCCCGAAGCTCATAATATCCGCATATTCGAGGCGCGTGATATGTACAGCGAGATAGAGTACATCTGCGCGGAGATAAAGCGGCTCGTCGCGTCCGCAGAAGGGCTGAGATACCGTGATATAGCCATTATCTCCAACGACATCAATGGCTACGCTGACCTCCTCCGCGCCGCTTTCACGCGCTATGAGATACCGTACTTTCTCAGCATGGAGCGCTCTGTCAGTCACACAGCTATTATGGTGTTCTTCATCTCGCTGCTCGACCTCCTCACAGCCCGCAAATTCAAAAGCGAGCAGGTCTTCCGTCTGCTCAAATGCGGCATTCTCGACGTCGAACTCACGGAGGTGTCACTTCTCGAGAATTACTGCTACCGCTGGTCGATAGACGGCGATATATGGCTCTCTGAGTTCACCGCCGAGGACAAGGACCTCGAAATGCTCGAGGCTCTGAGGAAGAAGGTCGTCTCCCCCGTCGCGGAGCTGAAAAAGCAGCTCTCAAAGCGTCAGCCTGCCTCGGAGATATGCGCGAAGCTGTACGGCTACCTCTGCGACTGCGAGGCGGAGCGTAACCTCGCCGCGCTCATGGGTCGGCTCATACGCAGCGACCGCGACTACGAGGCTGCCGAGCTCAAACGCCTGTGGAAGTGCCTAATGGATATCCTCGACAGCATCGTCTCCACTCTCGGGGACGAGGAGGTCTACTTCAACCGCCTCGCCGATATGATGCGCTCGCTTATCGCGCGTATCACCTACTCCGTGCCGCCGCAGACCCTCGACGCCGTAATTGCGGCTTCCTCGCGGACTGCACGTCTCAACTCGCCGAAGGTGATATTCGCGGCGGGCTCGACCGAGGGCGACTTCCCGAATCAGGTAACGCTCGGCGGACTGTTCACCGACAGCGACAGGCAGAAGCTCTCCGACAAGGGCATTGACCTCGCACGCCCGCTCTCCGACCTCATCGCCTCGGAGCGGCTCATCGTCTACAAATCCCTGTCCACAGCCTCGGAGCGGCTCTACCTCACCTATCCCCTCTCCGACCTCGCAGGTCAAGCTAAGTACCCGTCGCAGGTCATCGACCAGATAAGGAAGATGTTCCCGAACGAGCTGCTGCTCACCGAGAGCGACCTTACGCCCGAGCACTATGCGGTCACATATCACGCCGCATACTACCACTATATGCAGGACAGAGCCGCGAATACACCTGTTATAGCCGCTATCGGCAAGGTGCTGCTCGCTGACCCTGTCTACAACAGCCGTATTCTGTCCGTGCTCAACCGCTCGGGCAGCCGCACCGAGCACGCGGTCAGCTCGGATATCATGCGCAAGCTCAAGGATTTCGAGCCGCTCCGTATCTCACCGACCGCGCTCGAAAACTACAACAGATGCCATTTCATGCATTTCTGTGCGGACTTCCTGCGCCTGCAAATGCCCGAGAAAATGGAGCTCGACGTACGAATCGCGGGCGAGCTGACTCACAGCTGCTTCTGCTCGCTGCTCGGAAGGCGCAGAAAATCGGAGTTTGTACAGCTCAGCTACGAGCAGCTCGCCGAGGAGATAAGAACTGAGGCGGAGCGATACAAGTCGGAGAGGCTCGCGGGTGATTTCGCTAAGACGCCGCGCTTCGAGCTGATGTTCAACAAGCTCGGCGAGCGCCTGACAGAGGTGTTCGTGCATACGCAGCAATCCCTTATGGCAAGCGATTTCGAGCCTGTCAGGTTCGAGTATGACCTCCGCGGGAACAACGCGCTGTCACTCCCCTTTGGGGGCGGCTGTGAGCTGCGTTTCGGCGGTATTGCCGACCGTATCGACACCTGCAATATCGGCGGTACGGACTACCTCCGTGTCATCGACTACAAGAGCTCCGAGAAGACTATCGACGAGTTCTCACTCGCGAGCGGACTGAACCTGCAAATGCTGCTTTATATGTTCGCCGCGACTGAAAAAGGCGGCGAATTCGCGGGATTTACTCCTGCGGGAGTGCTCTACACGCCGATACAGATAGGCGAGCTGACCGCTGACGAATCAAAGGACAACAGCTTCAATCAGAGCGGCATCGACTCGAAGCTGCGCACGCGGGGACTGCTCCTCGACGATGTGTCTGTCGCGAACGCTATGGAGCACGAGGTCTGCGGACGCTTCATTCCTGCGAAGCTCACTGCAAAAGGCGGCTTCGACTCGCGGTCGTCCGTTATCCCGTCCGACAATCTGCCGCTCCTGCGCGAGAACGTCTACAGCTCGCTCGTATCGGCGGCGGAGGCTATGCTCGGCGGAAATATCGAGGCTGTCCCGCTGAAGGAGGGCAAGAAGCTGCCCTGCACGTACTGCGCATTCATCGACGTCTGCGGCAATCACGACGGAGCATTCAGCAGGCAGCCGTCTGAGGAGGCACTCGCAGAAGCAGCGGAAATCCTCGGAAAAACGAAGATAGGAGGCA
>SAMEA3663299__coassemble_453_pt1 | contig 19345 bp, 7 predicted proteins | sample SAMEA3663299__metabat2_low_PE_032 | metagenome-assembled genome bin SAMEA3663299 (sample SAMEA3663299) | pig gut metagenome | biome: pig gut; feature: pig-associated habitat; material: faeces | place: China | collected 2013
ACAATACCGTTGGTGTTTTCGGGATTTGCGGACGCCCGAAGGGCGCCCCTACAATAATATTTTCGCAGGGGCGAGTTCCGCTCGCCCGCGAATAAATGTGTAATTGTCGGGCGCTCGGAAAGCGCCCCTACAGATATTCCGTTTATCGCGTGCGTTTCGGTAAGTTGCGGGCGGCTGAACGCGCCCCTACATAATCTCGCCGCGCAGCAGCAACAAAAAACCTCCCCCGATTGCTCGGGGGAGGAAGAATATCGCTTTCGCGAGCTATTCAATTACTCTTCGTCCTCTCTCTTTCTGCGTACTGCGAACGCTACGCCTGCCGCTGTGAGTATCACTGCGAGCGGGATTCCTGCGCCTGCTACGCCAGTCTTAGGATTGGACGTCTTGGAAGCTGTTGTTGTAGCTGTTGTGGTGGTAGATGTCGTAGTAGTCGTTGTTGTGGTAGTTGTGCTCGTTGTTGTAACGATGATGTCGTCTACCATTGTTATCGACGTACCGTCAACGCCTGTCTCACCTGTTACAGTGCCGTTCTCTATTGTGAACGTGATGTCTGTTGCTACAATGTAGCCCTCGGGAGCTGTCTCCTCGTGGAGAGTATATGTACCGTTCGGGAGGTCCTTAACGAGTGTTGCGGATGTGCCCGATGTCCATGTGAGCTCCTTGCCGTTCTCGGTGGATACGAGCTTAGCGCCCGTGCCGAGCTCGACCTTTGTGATGTCGAATACGACATCCTTGTCTCTGAAGTCCTTGCCTGTGAGGGTCAGCTTAGCTCCTGCGAGCTCGTCGCCGACAGTATCCTTCTTGCTTATCGCAATGTCGGTCACTGTCATCTCGTCGATCATGGTAACAGTGCTGCTGGTTACCTCAGTGCCTGTTACGACGCCGTCCTCAATGGTGAATGTGATGTCTGTGGTCACCTCGTAGCCGTTAGGAGCTGAAACCTCGTGGAGGGTGTAGGTACCGTCGTTCAGTCCCTTTACGAGCGTATCCGTCGTACCTGAAACGAACTTGATCTCCTTGCCCTTCTCGGTGGTCAGGAGCTTGGCGTCTGTGCCGAGCTCAACGTCCTCGATGTCGAAGATGACCTCTCTGCCTGTGAAGTCCGTACCTGTGAGCGTCAGTGTAGCGCCGGGGAGCTCATCGTTGAATACGTTCTTCTTGCTTATGCTTACAGAAGTCTCCTTCATCTCGTCTATCATCGTTACGGTGTTGCCTGTTACACTGCTGTCGCCTGTAACAACGCCGTCCTCGATAGTGAACGTGATATTGGTCGTTACCAGATATCCGCTCGGAGCTACCTCTTCCTTGAGCACGTATGTGCCGCTCGGGAGGTTCTTGACGAGTGATGCTGTAGTACCCGATGTCCATGTGAGCTCTGTGCCGTTCTCCGTAGATATCAGCTTAGCGTCCTTACCGGGCGTGAACTCTGTGATGTCGAATACTACCGCTGTGCCCTCGGAATCCTTACCTGTGAGGGTCAGCTTAGCGCCGGGTATCTCTTCGCTGAGCACGTTCTTCTTGCTTATTGCTACCTCACCCTTCTTGGTATCGGTCATTACGACGATGCCGTTGTCGTCGAGCTCTGTGCAGTAAACTATCGCGTCAGTGATAGAGAATGTGATGTCTGTAGTTACCTCGAATCCGTCGGGTGCAGCCTCCTCGTGGAGAGTGTATACGCCGTCTGCAAGGTTCTTGAAGTTTGTGGGTGCAGTACCCGACTTGAACTTGACCTCAGTGCCGCTTGTCTCGCTGATGAGAGCTGCATCTGCGCCGAGCTCAACGTCCTCGAGCTTGAACTCAACAGCCTTGCCGTCGTGAGTCTTGCCCGTGAGGGTGATAACTGCGCCTGCGACCTCTGTGCCGTGAGTATCTCTCTTGCTGAAGAGTACGTTGGTCACGAGGGTCATCGTGTTGGAAGCAGTACCCTGCTCAATGGTGGTAACTATTGTAGTTGTGGTGTTCGTACCTGTACCGGGGAGCTGAGTGGTCTGCTTTGTTGTTGTAGTAGTCTCTGTTGTTGTCGTTGTAGTCGTGGTAGTTGTTGTGGTCGTGGTAGTAGTGGTAGTTGTGGTCTCCTTTGCGTCAACCATGTCTATCGCTGTTACTTCCTTGCCGTCAACCGTTACCTTGCCGTTCTCAACGACGAAAATGATGTCGCTTGCTACGAGATAGCCGTTCGGAGCCGCTTCCTCGTGGAGGGTATATGTACCGTCCTCAGCGAATACGATAGTTGCCTTCGTACCGCTTATCCATACGAGTGCTGTGCCGACGCCGTTCTCGAGCGTTCCGCCCTCGCCTACCTTAATGGAGTCCTTGGTGAACTCTATCGCTGTAGTGCCGTCGGGCTTTACGCCTGTGAGCTTGAGTGTTGCGCCTTCAACTTCCTCGCCGCCGACATCTACCTTGTTGATGCTTACATTTACGAGCGAAGTCGTCGTAGTTGTAGCCTCAGTTGTGGTAGTTGCAGTCGTGGTCGTGGTCGTTGTTGTAGTTGTGGTTGTTGTAGTAGTTGTGGTTGTAGTGGTTGTTGTGGTTGTTGTGGGTGTAGTGGTTGTTGTGGTTGTTGTGGTAGTTGTGGTAGTTGTTGGTGTTGTTGTGGTGGTTGTAGTAGTTGTTGTGGTTGTGGTTGTAGTAGTTGTTGTGGTTGTTGTAGTGGTAGGAGTCGTTGTCTCGGGCTTGGGAGCGTCAAGAACCTCGATTCTGTTAGTGCCGTCAGCAGAAATAGAGGACTCGCCTGTTGTTACTGCTGTGGGTGTGCCCTTGATAAGTCCGCTCTCGACCGTGAATGTGAACGTGGACTCTACCCTGTCGTAGCCCTCGGGCGATACTATCTCTTCGAGCGTGTACTCGCCGTCGGGGAGGTTGGTTATCTTCTTTGTAGTCTCGCCTGATGTCCATGTTATGGACTTCTTGTCAGCTGTGAGGTCGGAATCGCCTGTCTGAGTGAGGTCGATAGTGCCGCTCTTGGAGGTCAGGGTCATCTGAGCGCCCTTGAGCTCCTCGCCGCCGCCTACAGCCTTCTTGCTTATCTCGATTATCGCGTCGTCAAGCATCTCGGTCTTGCCCGTTACCTTGCCGTTCTTGTCTATCGAGAATGTTACTGTCTCGTCGTTCTTCTCATAGCCTGCGGGAGCCTTGTCCTCTGTGAGAGTGTAGTCGCCTGCGGGGAGCTTGGAGAGGATAGTCTCTGTAGCGCCCGAGGTAAACTTGAAGGTCGTCGCATCCTGAGATACGAGCTTGCCGCCGCCTGTGAGAGTTACGCCTAAGAGGTTATCGCCTGTGTTGAGAGGCTTAACAAGTGTGATAGTGAGCTCTGCGTCCTTCAGCTCGGCGCCGTTTGCGGCTGCCTTCTTGCTGAACGGAGCTGTGATGATGTCATCGGTAAGGTCTACCTTCTCGACATCCTTGCCGCCTACCTTTATCTTGCCGTCCTCAACGGTGAAGGTGATGTCAGTTGTTACCTTGAAGCCGCTCGGAGCTGCTTCCTCGTGGAGGGTATATGTACCGTCCTCGGGGTATACGAGCGTAGCGCTCGTGCCGCTTATCCATACCAGCTTCTCGCCTGCTGCGTTTACGACCTTTCCGCCCGTACCCGCAACGATTGAATCAGATGTGAATGTTACCTTTGTAGTGCCGTCCTTCTTGACGCCTGTGAGAGTGAGGGTCGCGCCCTTTATCTCAGTGCCGCCCACGTCGGACTTGCTTATCGGAACAGCAACCTTTGCCTTGGGATTGTCGAGCACCTGTATGCTGTTGGTGCCGCTTGCCGTAATCGAGGAGCCGCCTGTTGTGACGCCTGTCGACTTGGTAACGATGCCGTTCTCGATCGTGAATGTGAACTTGGACTCTACCTTCTCGAAGCCCTCGGGAGCTACTGTCTCTTCGAGAGTGTACTCGCCGTCGGGGAGATTCTTTATCTTCTTGGAGGATGTGCCCGATGTCCATGTGATGGACTTCTTGTCAGCAGATAGGTCAGAATCGCCTGTCTGCGTGAGGTCTGTAACAGCGCCCTTGGGAGTTACGAGCGTGAGAGTCATCTCTGCGCCTGCGAGCTCCTCGCTTCCGCCGACCTGCTTCTTGCTTATCTCTACGACAGCATCGTCGAGCATCTCGGTCTTGCCTGTTACATTGCCCTTGTCGTCTACTGTGAACGCGATAGTCTCGTCGTTCTTCTCATAGCCTGCGGGAGCCTTGTCCTCTGTGAGGGTGTATGCGCCTGCGGGGAGCTTGGAGAGGATAGTCTCAACGTCGCCCGATGTGAACGAAACTGCTGTCTTGTCCTCGCTTACCTTGAGTGCAACGTCCTTGCCGCCCTGCTTGGCTGTTACGCCGCTGAGGTCGATGCCGTCCGTTGACTTTACGGTGAGTGTTGCGCCCTTGAGCTCTGCGCCGTTCGATGCCGCCTTCTTGCTGAAGGGAACCTCGATAGCCTTGTCGTCGAGCTCGAGCTTCTCAACGTCTACGAGCTTGCCGTTCTCGTCTATCTCGAAGTCGATAGCCGTGTCGGTAGTGTAGCCGAGAGGAGCTGTGTCCTCGATGAGTGTGTACTTGCCTGCGGGGAGCTTGGAGAGAACTGTCTCCTTCTCGCCCGATGTGAATGTTACTGATGTCTTGTCCTCGCTTACTGTGAGCGTTACGTCGGACTCGCCCTGCTTAGCTGTTACGCCGCTGAGGTCCTTGCCCTCCGTAGACTTTACAGTGAGCTTAGCGCCGGGAAGCTCCTCGCTTCCGCCGCCTGTGACGTCCTTCTTGCTGACAGTGGCTGTGATGAGCTCATCAGTCATATCAACAGAATCAACGTCCTTCTCGTTTATCTGGGTCTTGCCGTCCTCGGTTATAGTGAAGTCGATAGCTGTCGCCTTTACGTATCCGAGAGGAGCAGTATCCTCGATGAGTGTGTACTTGCCTGCGGGAAGCTTGGACATAACTGTCGACTGCTCACCCGATGTGAATGTTACGGAGTGCTTATCCTCGCTTACTGTGAGTTCAACGTCCTTGACGCCCTGTACAGCAGTTACGCCGCTGAGGTCGAGGCTGTCCTTGGACTTCACTGTGAGCTTGGCTCCTGCGAGCTCCTTGGCTGTGCCGCCGCTTATCTCCTTCTTGCTGACAGTTGCCGAGATGAGCTTATCTGTCATATCAACGGAAGCGACGTCCTTCTCGCTTATCTGAGTCTTGCCGTCCTCAGTTACAACGAAGTCGATGGAAGTCGCCTTTGTGTATCCGAGAGGAGCGGTATCCTCGATGAGTGTGTACTTGCCTGCGGGAAGCTGTGAAAGAACGGTCTTTTCAGTTCCCGAGGTGTACGATACTGATGTCTTGTCTGTGCTGAGTTCAAGCGCTACGGCTGTCTCGCCCTGCTTTGCAGTCACGCCGCTGAGGTCCTTGCCGTCATTGGACTTGACTGTGAGCTTAGCGCCGGGGAGCTCCTTGGCTGTGCCGCCGCTTATCTCCTGCTTGCTTATAGCAGCCGTGATGACCTTGTCTGTCATGTCGACAGATGCTACAGCCTTCTCGTCTACAGTTATCTTGCCGTCCTTATCGACTGTGAAGCCGATAGATGTCGCCTTTGTATAGCCGAGAGGAGCGGTGTCCTCGATGAGTGTGTACTTGCCTGCGGGGAGCTTGGAGAGGACTGTGTCCTTCTCGCCCGATACGAATGTTATCTGACCTGCCTTGGTCTTGTCGAGCTTGGCTGTTACGTCTACGCCGCCCTGTGTAGCAGTCACGCCGCTGAGGTCGGTCGTGGAATCGTCAGCCTTGACTGTCAGCTTAGCGCCGGGGAGCTCCTTGGCTTCGTCGCCGCCGAGACCCTTCTTGCTGATAGTTGCTGTGATGATGTCGTCCTTGAGTACGACCTCCTCGACCTCCTTGCCGCCGACTGTTACCTTGCCGTCTGCGACCTTGAAATCGATGTCAGTCGTTACCTTGAAGCCGTTCGGAGCTGCTTCCTCGTGGAGGGTATATGTACCGTCCTCGGGGTATACGAGAGTGGGAGCTGTACCGCTCTTCCATACGAGCGTATCGCCTGCTGCGTTCACGAGCTCGGCGTCTGTTGCGACTGCGATGGACTCGGAAGTGAACGTTACCTTTGTAACGCCGTCGGGCTTAACGCCTGTGAGCTTGAGAGTAGCGCCCTTTATCTCGGTGCCGCCCATGTCGGTCTTCTTTATCGGAACGCTTACCTTCTTCTTGGGGTTGTCGAGCACCTGTATCTTATTGGTGCCGTCTGCTCTTATCTCGGAGCCGCCTGTTGTGACAGCCTCGGGAGTGCCCTTGATAAGTCCGTTCTCGACTGTGAATGTGAACTTGGACTCGACCTTCTCAAAGCCCTCGGGAGCTGCTGTCTCTTCGAGAGTGTACTCACCGTCGGGGAGATTCTTGATGCTCTTGGAAGCTGTACCTGATGTCCAGCTTATGGAGAGCTTATCCGTTGAGAGGTCTGCGTCTCCTGTCTGAGTGAGGTCTGTGCCTGTCTTCTTGGGAGTTACGAGCGTAAGAGTCATCTTAGCGCCTGCGAGCTCGCCGCTCTTGCCGACTTCGTTCTTGCTTATCTCGATGAACGCGTCGTCGAGCATTGTAGCTGCGCCTGTAACTGTACCGTCAGCGTTGACTGTGAACTCCACAGTCTGGGGATTGAGCTTGTATCCTGCGGGAGCCGCATCCTCTGTGAGCTCGTACTTGCCCGCGGGAAGCATCGAAAGCGTTGTGGGTACATCGCCCGATGTGAATGTTACTGATGTCTTGTCATCACTGTGAGTGAGTGTTACCTCCTCAGAGCCGCGCTTAGCGGTAACAGCTGAGAGGTCCTTGCCGTCGGCAGACTTGACTGTCAGCTTCGCGCCTGCGAGCTCGGAGCTGTTTGCAGCTGCCTGCTTGCTGATGTCAGCTGTGATGACCGAATCCTTGAGCTCGAGCTTCTCAACGCCCTTGAGCTTGCCGTACTCGTCTATCTCGAACGCTATCTCCGTAGCTGTTGTGTAGCCGAGGGGAGCAGTGCTCTCGATGAGCTTGTACTTGCCTGCGGGGAGCTTGGAAAGCACGGTCTTTTCCGTTCCCGATGTGAAGGAAACGGACTTCTTGTCTTCGCTTGTCTTTAAGCCTGTGCCGCCTGATACAGCCTCTACGCCCGAGAGGTCAAGGCCGTCGAGGGACTCTACTGTGAGCAGAGCGCCCGCGAGCTCGGAGCTTCCGCCGCCTGTGATGTCGAGCTTGCTGATAGTAGCAGTGATAGGAGCGTCAAACATTGTAGTATCGCCCGTAACATTGCCGTCCTTGTCAACAGTGAACTCTACCTTCTCACTTGCCTTGGTGAAGCCGAGAGGAGCAGTATTCTCTTCGAGAGTGTACTTGCCCTCGGGGAGCTTGGAAAGAGTTGAAGATGTATCGCCGGAAATAAATGTAATACTGTTGTCGGTTCTGGAATCGAGTGTTCCGCCGCCGCTGAGTGTTACATCATTAAGAGTCTGACCGGGCTTCGGGTTTGTGAGAGTTACAGTAAGCTTAGCGCCCTTGAGCTCTTCACCGCCGCCGACAGCCTGCTTGCTGATAGTAGCGGATACGGGAGCGTCCGCGATAACGAGCATGCTCTTGCCCTTGATCTTACCTGTTTCGGTGATCTCGAACGGTATCTCGGTAACCTTCTTATAGCCGAGAGGAGCAGTATCCTCTATGATCTTGTACTTGCCTGCCTTCAGTCCCGTGATAACTGTGGGAGCTGTGCCCGAAGTGAATGAGATGCTCGGATCAAACATATTAGTTCCGAACTCAAGCTCGACTTCCTTATCACCCTGCTTGGCAGTTACGCCCATAAAGTTGATAAACTGAGGACCATCCAGCTTGATAGTAAGCTTAGCGCCGGGAAGCTCCTCGGAAGTGGAAGCGTCCTTCTTGCTGAACTTAGCATCGAATGTTATTTTGGGAATAGGCTTGTCGGGGAGCTCCTTGAATACAAAGTGCCACTCGGAAGCTCTGTTCTCGTAGTAGCCTGCTGTCATGAGCCAGCCGCGTGATGTATCATCTGTTCTCATCTCCGAATCAGCATTCGGGTTGAGGAAGATACCTGCCGCGTCGTCTATTCTTGCATTCTTTACGGTGTTGAGGTTGTAAACAAGGCTTCTGCAGAATGTATCTGCGCCATTACCACTATCATCGTGGGGGTCTATCTTCTCGCCATCAATGTAGAGTGCAGGATACTTTATCTTTATCCTGTCGTCCTTAGTGTACTTATCATCGAAGTTGAAGATAAGTATCTGACCCTTTTTGAGTCTGATATCGATCTTGTCACAGTCACTCATGAAAGGAACGAGCGGATCTGCATCAACGTAGATATCAGCGCCCTCGGGGAAGCCTGTGCAGTCGATATAAGCGTAATCGTTTACGATTATGGGCTTGATAGTGCTCGGAGTATTCACCAGAGTATCTGAAGTTTCCTTCATCTGGTCGATCATCGGCTGAATGATGTTGTTCTTCATGTCATCCGATTTCTCTTCGGAAACAGTAACGCCAGTACCGTTCATGCCAACGCTCTTTGCACCGTCGCCGTTGTCCGGAACGTGTATCTGAGGAGCGATAGCCTCTGCCCAAGTATCAAGCTTGAATGTACCGGGTTTGTTATCACCGGAAGCCTTGATGTCAGTGGGAGGAACCACTCTGTCAGTTACGAAAGCCGAATCAAATACTTCCTCTTCGATAGTCTCACCGGGAACCCACGGACTCGGCACTGTCTTTTTTTCGGAGGGGTAATCGTAGTAGTTCGCAATGTAGATATGACCTGCAAACGGACCTGCAAGGTCGGGAGCCATAACGCTCGCCGACTGCTCATAGTAGTTTGCAGCGAAGTTTGTCTCTGCGTGTCCGAACTGATTATATCTGTCAGCAACGATACCGAAGTAAACACCGTTGCCAAGGATAGAATCGAATGTCTGGTCAGAGCTGAAGTCAGCCATCTTAAGGTTGAACTTCTTGGTAAATGTTGCTGTTGACTTATCGGGAGAATTAGTCTTTGTCAAAGGCTCCTCGCTTACAACGAACGAAGAGAGCGTATCGCCGTCAGGGATAGCCGCACAATCCGTTCTTGTACCGTTTGAACCGATAGCTCCGCTTATCGTAAGACCTTCGTTGAGAGAGTTCTTAGCTTTGAGGAGTTCAAAGTTGATGCCCTTCTCAGTGCCCTTGTAGCGCTCTAACGGTATTTCATTTCCGTTTTTGTCTATCCAGTGCTGCTCCTCAAATGACTGAGGCTCAAGCACAAGCTTATCGGAATTGTCGACAACTATAGGAGCAAGATAGTAAGAATTATTTCCTGTACGATGCTCAACAGTTGCGAGCACGTAATACTTCTCATCTGCAGTAATAGTTGTTTTCTGATCGAAGTTAAGTTCGATATTGAGAGCCTTGAGCTGATCCTTGTAAACGTTTATCGCAGAGGAGTTTGCTCCGCCTATTGCCTCGAACGTATACGAAGGAATCGTATCCGTAGCCTTCTCGGTATTAACGCAGTCAGCATACGTATTCAGTTCAGTGTCCTTATTAAGCGTACGGAACAGACGAGTGCCCGCAACATATTTGGACTTATCGTACTTGATCTTTTCGCCTTCGGTTGATGAGCCGTTCTCACCGAAAGGAACGAACTCATTGAAAGTGACAGCCTCCTGATAATACTTAGTGCTGCCGACGCCCTTATTTGAAGCATCGGGTGTCACCTTCTGAATAGCCCAGCCCTTGAGGTCTGTACGCTTCTGAACCGCATCGGCATTTTCAGCGATGTATGAGAGCAGATAGTAATTATATCCCTCTTTGTCGATGAAGCTTCTGTTACCGTCAACATCATAAACGTTGAGGTCGGCAACGAAAGTTGAAGCCTTAGCAGTTACAGCAACGGTGTCGTTGCCGTAAGCAGCGTCAGGGGTAGGAGTAGTACGAACACTCAGCTCGCTGCTGGGAATGAAGGTATAATCTCCGATATAATCGACTGCCTCACAATCCTTGAGCGATGTAGCGTCCTCGAGCGAAAGCTCACCTCCGCTGTTGTTTTTCAGGAGAATACCGTCAACACGCTCAGTAGCGGGCTGACGTCCACCGATCCTTGGTCGGAGCTCATCGCTGAATTTTGCGGAAGTCCAGCTGGGGCCGTCACCGATCTCAAAAAGCTGGTAGTAATCGCGGCTCTCGTCGTCTTTATAGACATAACCGCCGAAAGGATTACTACTGCTTCTGCCCACCGCATGAACGAGAAGGTAATACTCATTGTCGCCGACCTTGACATCAGCAGGATTTCCAGCTTCGTCAACAAAGTTCAGCTGAGCGTAAAGCTCGTTGGCATACTTATATGTAACGTCGTCGGCCTTTTTAAGTGCATCTTCTCTGTCCAGTGAGAAAATGGTCTTGGCGCTGTTGATGTCAGATGTTTCACCAGCCGCCATAGAATTCGGCAACACGTTCGGGAAGAGCGAAACAGCAGTAAGAGCCGCTGTAACGCCGCTAATCAGGCGTTTGCCCAGTGATTTTCTCATGGTTTAATCCCATCCTTTCCATATCATATTTCTAAAAATCAGCAGTTGTCAACCATATTTGTACATACACGTTGACATAGTATGCCCATTTTTGATATCTATATTATAACATAATGTAAACAGGATTTCAAGTATTGACAAAACACTATGTTCAAAAAAATACAATTAAAAAACTGTTTACATTGCACAAAGGGTTCATATGACCCTTTAAACTACATTTTGACGGGATTTTTCGCACTTTCGACCTTTCGGAGCAGTCGCCGTAAATTCATTTAACCTCATTGAAGATATAAGTTCCCAACATATGTGCATCATTTGACTTGTATATAATTTTTTTATGGGAACTGTTATTTTTTTCTCAATCTCATACGGCTCCCGCCGCTAAATCCCGTTATTCCTGCGAGTTTAAATTTGTATTTATTATTGCTTTTGTAATGACAATTTGTCGTGGATGCAGACAATTTTTGCTCCGTCTGTCACCTTCGCGCCCGTCCGAAGTATCAGATAGCGATTGTTCATTTTGCTGTATACAAACGGTCATTTTATTACACGTTTCGGAGTCTGCATTTCTGTCTGATTGCACAAATCAGTGTTTAAAGGCGCCTTCCGCTTTAAGCAAGTTGCTGATGTGCGAGCTTCAGTATAGCTCCCACGCTCTGACGCAGAAAGAGTGCCTATCACTTTATACAGAAAAAGCTGACCGTCAGCCAGCTTTTTGTTTAACTTATTGTATACAACTTGCAGACAATTACAGTAGAAAAGGGAACGGCAAGGGGAGCTCCCTTTGGCGGAATCGCAGGTTACCAAATATAAGCCGTTACTTTACGGCTCGGCAGCCCGCTTTTTCCGTTAAGAGGAGCAGCCTAATGCCGTCCCCTTTTCAATTCATAATTCACTATTCATTCAGCGGCTTGCCGCGCAAAAAAGCCCGCTCCTTGCGGAACGGGCTTTAATTATTAAGGGTTATTGATTATTCGTTGATCTTTGTAACAACGCCTGAACCAACTGTTCTGCCACCCTCACGGATAGCGAAACGGAGTCCCTCTTCGATAGCGATAGGAGTGATGAGCTCAACGTCCATAGCTACGTTATCGCCAGGCATGCACATCTCCTTGTCAGCAGGAAGAGTAACAACACCAGTAACATCAGTTGTTCTGAAGTAGAACTGAGGTCTGTAGTTGTTGAAGAAAGGAGTATGACGGCCGCCCTCTTCCTTCTTCAGTACGTATACCTGACCGCTGAACTTTGTGTGGGGGTGGATCGAGCCGGGCTTGCAGAGAACCTGTCCACGCTCAACCTGATCTCTTGTGATACCACGGAGAAGAGCACCAACGTTATCACCAGCCTCACAGAAGTCGAGAGTCTTTCTGAACATCTCAAGACCTGTAACAACAGTGTTGAGCTTCTCGTCAGAGAGACCTACGATCTCTACAGGCTCGTTTACGTTGAGCTTTCCGCGCTCTACTCTACCTGTAACAACGGTACCACGACCGGAAATGGTCATTGTATCCTCGATAGGCATGAGGAAGGGCTTAGCATCGTCTCTCTCAGGGCTGGGGATGTACTCATCAACAGCGTCCATGAGGTCGAGGATCGGCTTGTAAGCGGGATCGCTAAGATCGTCGGGAGCGTTAAGAGCTGCAAGAGCAGAACCCTTGATGATAGGTGTATCATCGCCGGGGAAGTCATAGCTGGTGAGAAGGTCACGGATGTCCATCTCAACGAGCTCGAGGAGCTCCTCATCGTCAACCTGGTCAGCCTTGTTCATGAATACAACGATTGCAGGAACGCCAACCTGACGAGCGAGAAGGATGTGCTCTCTTGTCTGAGCCATAGGACCATCAGAAGCAGCAACAACGAGGATTGCACCATCCATCTGAGCAGCACCTGTGATCATGTTCTTAACGTAGTCAGCGTGACCAGGGCAGTCAACGTGAGCGTAGTGACGCTTGTCTGTCTCGTACTCAACGTGAGCTGTATTGATTGTGATACCACGCTCTCTCTCCTCGGGAGCCTTATCGATCATATCGTAAGCCTCGTACTGTGCCTGACCCTTCAAAGCGAGAGTCTTTGTGATAGCAGCTGTAAGAGTGGTCTTACCGTGGTCAACGTGTCCGATAGTACCAATGTTTACATGGGGTTTGGTTCTTTCAAATTTAGCCTTAGCCATTGGAAATTTCCTCCTTAATATAGAAAAATACAGAAATCTGTATATATATTATAACAGATTGTTCTGGTAAATTCAAGTGTTTTGGAGAAATTTCTTTCTCCGAAACACATGATTTTGTCAATAATTGCCTTTATATGCCGATAAGCGGCTGTATAAAGGACTTAGTTCTTGCTTCTTGAAGCCATGATCTTCTCGGCAATGCTCTTCGGTACTTCCTGGTAGCTGTGGGGCTCCATTGTGTACTGACCGCGTCCCTGTGTGTTGGAACGGAGGTCTGAAGTATAGCCGAACATTTCAGAAAGCGGAACGAGAGCGTCGATCTGAACAGAGCCTGTTCTTGCTTCCTGACCCTGTATCTGACCGCGGCGTGAGCTGAGGTCACCGATAACAGTACCTGTATAGTCGTCGGGAACGATTACTGCGACCTTCATTACAGGCTCCATAAGGATAGCGTTCGCCTGCTTGAGAGCTTCCTTGAACGCGATAGAACCTGCGATCTTGAATGCCATTTCCGAAGAGTCTACCTCGTGGTAAGAACCGTCGTACAGCTCTACCTTGACGTCAACGACCTCGTAGCCTGCGAGTATACCGGACTTCATAGCGCCCTGGATACCAGCGTCAACAGCGGGGATGTACTCCTTCGGGATAGAACCGCCGACAACGGCGTTCTTGAACTCGTAGCCCTTGCCGGACTCGTTGGGCTCTACGCGGATCTTGACGTGACCGTACTGACCCGAACCGCCCGACTGCTTCTTGTACTTGTAGTCGATATCGGCTGTGCCCTTGATAGTCTCCTTGTATGCAACCTGAGGAGCACCAACATTAGCCTCGACCTTGAACTCACGGAGGAGGCGGTCAACGATAATGTCGAGGTGGAGCTCACCCATGCCGGCTATGATAGTCTGACCTGTTTCCTCGTCAGTCCATGTCTTGAAGGTCGGATCCTCCTCAGCGAGCTTCGCGAGGGCGATACCCATCTTCTCCTGACCAGCCTTTGTCTTGGGCTCGATAGCGAGCTGGATAACAGGCTCGGGGAATTCCATGGATTCGAGGATTATGGGGTGCTTTTCATCACAGAGAGTATCACCTGTTGTGGTGTTCTTGAGACCAACAGCTGCGGCGATATCGCCCGAGTAAACAGTTGTGAGGTCCTTTCTGTGGTTAGCGTGCATCTGAACGATACGTCCGAAGCGCTCCTTGCTGTCCTTGGTAGCATTCAGAACGGAGTCGCCCTGATTTATGATACCTGAGTAAACGCGGAAGAACGCGAGCTTACCAACGAACGGGTCTGTAGCGATCTTGAATGCGAGAGCTGCAAACGGCGCGTCATCGGAGGAAGGTCTCTCCTCCTCGGCATCTGTATCGGGATTAACGCCCTTGATAGCGGGAACGTCGAGCGGAGAAGGCATATAGTCGATGATAGCATCGAGGAGCTTCTGAACGCCCTTGTTCTTGTATGAAGTACCGCAGCATACAGGTACCATTTCGTTAGCTATAGTAGACTTTCTGATGCAGCTCTTTATCTCTTCCTGAGTGAGCTCTTCGCCGTCGAGGTACTTCATCATGAGCTCCTCGTCCTGCTCTGCAACGTGCTCTACCATATCGTCGTGGTACTTCTGAGCGAGTTCCTTCATATCCTCGGGGATATCCTCTACCTTGATATCTGTACCGAGGTCATTTGTGTAGATGTAAGCCTTCATCTCAACGAGGTCGATAAGTCCTCTGAATTCGTCCTCAGCACCGATGGGGAGCTGAATCGGAACGGCATTACACTTGAGTCTGTCCTTCATCATGTCAACGACACGATAGAAGTCGGCACCCATGATATCCATCTTATTTACATAAGCCATACGGGGTACCTTGTAGTTATCAGCCTGACGCCAAACGGTCTCAGACTGGGGCTCAACGCCTCCCTTAGCGCAGAGAACGGTTACAGAGCCGTCGAGTACGCGGAGTGAACGCTCAACCTCAACAGTGAAGTCAACGTGTCCGGGAGTGTCGATGATGTTAAGTCTGTGGCCTGCCCAGTAGCAAGTTGTAGCAGCGGAGGTAATTGTGATACCGCGCTCCTGCTCCTGCTCCATCCAGTCCATGGTAGCGCTACCCTCGTGAGTCTCACCGATCTTGTGGTTTACACCGGTGTAGAAAAGGATACGCTCGGTAGTCGTGGTCTTACCTGCATCGATATGAGCCATGATACCGATATTTCTGGTGTTTTCAAGCGAACAATCTCTTGCCATATTATCCTCCTTGACCGATTACCAACGGTAGTGAGCAAACGCCTTGTTTGCCTCAGCCATCTTGTGAGTATCGTCACGCTTCTTGCAGGCGCCGCCTGTTCCGTTGAGTGCGTCGAGGATCTCACCGGCAAGTCTTTCCTTCATTGTCTTCTCATTTCTCTCTCTGGAATACTTTGTTATCCAGCGGAGACCGAGTGTCTGACGTCTCTCAGGTCTAACCTCCATAGGTACCTGATAAGTAGCACCGCCGAGACGGCGAGCCTTTACCTCGAGCTCAGGCATGATATTCTCCATAGCCTGCTCGAATACCTCCAGAGCGTCCTTGCCTGTCTTTTCAGCTACGATGTCGAATGCACCGTAAACTATCTTCTGTGCAACACCCTTCTTACCATCAAGCATAATGTTGTTGATAAGGCGTGTTACGAGCTTTGAGTTGTATACAGGGTCCTGTAATACATCACGCTTTGCGATATTACCTCTTCTTGGCATTTCGCTTCCCTCCTTCACATAGATTCATGAATTCATAGGTACTCGTACCGCTGCGGTTACTGCTCCGCGTGTGGAGCTCCGCTTCGCCGCAGGGTATGTTTGCAGCCAATGCAGAGGGAATATAGCGATCTATATATCATCTCCGCATTATTCTGCGGCAGTAGTTATCCTATTTTAATATGAGTGCGGCAGTATTTATACAGCATATCCGCGCGCTGTGCAGAAAAACTTACTTCTGCTTGGGCTTCTTTGCACCGTACTTGGAACGAGCCTGATTGCGGTTAGCAACACCCTGAGCATCGAGAGCGCCTCTAATGATGTGGTAACGCACACCGGGGAGGTCCTTAACACGTCCGCCTCTGATGAGAACGACGCTGTGCTCCTGAAGGTTGTGGCCGATACCGGGGATGTAAGAAGTTACCTCGTAGCCGTTTGTGAGCTTAACTCTGGCGATCTTTCTCATAGCTGAGTTAGGCTTCTTAGGTGTAGCCGTTCTTACAGCTGTGCAGACGCCTCTCTTCTGAGGAGAGCTCTGGTCGATCTGAGTCTTCTTCTTAGCATTGTAACCCTTCTGGAGTGCAGGAGCTGTGGACTTTGTCTCAAGGTCCTTTCTTCCCTTACGTACGAGCTGGTTAAATGTAGGCATAATCTTCCTCCTTTTTTAGATATTATGAGTGCATATTACAGCACACTAAAATATTATATCCAAAAAAAGGCGGCTTGTCAAGAGAAAATCTCAAAAAAGCCGCTCTTTTCGTTATATTTGGTTATTTGCACAGTCCCGCCGACCATGCCGCGGAACATATAGGGCAAATTTGTCTATTTCCCGCGCGAGTATACGCCGCTCAGTCTTTCTTTCTCGCAAACAACAGTATCAGCGGGTATATCTCCAGTCGTCCGAGGAGCATATCGAAGCAGAGCACAACCTTCGAGAAGGAGTCGAGTCCGCCGAGGTTGCCCGAGGGGCTGAATCTGCCAACGCCGAAGCCGATGTTGTTCATACACGTGATGACCGCCGAGAGGTTCTCCTCTATCGAGAAGCGGTCGTGCGAGATAAGGAGCACCGATATCGCCATAAGGAGCATGAAGAGTATGAAATAGTTGGAGGCACCGCGTACAACGTCCTTTTCCACTGGCTTGCCGTCCATTTTTATCGTTGCTACGGCGCGGGGGCTGACGATATATTTCAGCTCGCGGATACCCGTCTTGACGATTATCATTATTCGTGCGACCTTCATGCCGCCGCCCGTCGAGCCCGCACACGAACCCACGAACATCAGCAGGAGCAGAAGCGTCTGTGCGAATACAGGCCACTGTCCCGTGTCGGTAGTAGAGAAGCCCGCCGAGGTTATCGTTGAAGCGACCATGAAGAAGGAGCGTCTCAGCGCCTCGGGTATGGAGTCATACTGCTTCATGACGGTCAGCGTTATGATGCCCGTCGCAAGTATGATTATGCCGAAATAGGTGCGTACCTCCTCGTTCTTGTACGCGAGCGAGAACTTCTTTATCAGTATGTAGTAGTAGAGGTTGAAATTGACGCCGAAAAGTATGATGAACACCGCAACGACCATTTCGATGAAGGGACTGTTGTAGTGACCGATGCTGTCGTTCCACATTGAGAAGCCGCCCGTACCCGCCGACGAACACGCGTGTATTATCGCGTCATACAGCGGCATACCTCCTATGACGAGCATTCCCGTCTCAGAGAGCGTGAGCGCGATATATATGCCGTAGAGTATGCGTGCCGAGAAGCTCGACTTTGACACGAGTCTGCCGACGTTCGGTCCCGCGCACTCCGCACGCATCATGTGCATGGTTCGCGAGTCGTTGCTCGACATTATCGCCAGCACGAACATCAGCACGCCCATACCGCCCAGCCAGTGAGTGAACGCCCTCCAGAACAGACAGCACCGCGACATTGCCTCGACGTTGCCGAGGACGGTGGCTCCCGTGGTCGTGAAGCCCGATACGGTCTCGAACAGGGCGTCGAAGTAGTTGGGTATCTCTCCCGAGATAACGAACGGCAGAGCTCCTATCGCGGACATCGCTATCCACGACGCGGCAACGCTGACGAAGCCCTCCATCGAGTAGACGGTGTTGTCGCTCGGCTTCTTTATCGTGAACGCGAAGGCTATAGCCATCGTAATCACGAACGGTATCAGGAACGAAAGCAGTATGTGGTGCTCATGGTATACGAGTCCCACGCCTATCGGGAGGAGCATACACAGTCCCACTACCTTCAGTATCTGACCCATTATATAGGTTATCATTCTGTAGTTCATGATGTTACCGCAGCATCTCCCTTTTAGTCGAAAATTTCCTTGAGGTCGCCGAAGCCGCGGTTAGTCGTGACAACGACCACGCTGTCGTTCACCATGAGACAGTCGTCGCCCTTCGGTATGATGAGCTCATTGCCGCGGACTATGCTCGCGATGAGTATGCCCTGCCTGAGCTTCATTTTCTTCAGTGGTACTCCCACGTAGTCCTTGTGCTCGCGGATAACGAACTCTATCGCCTCGAGCTTGTCATTGACGAGCCTGTACAGCGTCGTTACGTTGTTTCCTGCGGAGTTCTGCTTCGCGCGGATGTACTGGAGTATCTGGTTTACGGTTATGTCCTTGGGCGAGATGATGCTGTCGAGGTCGAGGGTGTCCGTGAGCTGCATGAGCGTCATGCGGTTTACCTTCGTGACTACCTTCTCGACGCCGTTGTTCTTCGCAAGGAGCGAGAGGAGGATATTCTCCTCGTCTATACCCGTCAGGGTGACTACCGCGTCGGCGTCGTATACACGCTCCTCCTTGAGGATATCGTGGTCTGTGCCGTCCGCGTGTATTACGCTGACCTTGTTCAGGCGCTCGCTCAGCTCGAGGCAGCGCTTCTCGTCGACCTCGATTATCTTGACCTTCACGCTCATCTCGCGGAGCTGCTGAGCGAGGTGATATCCCACTCTGCCGCCGCCGATGAGGACTGCCGACTTCACGCGCTTCTCGCGGTATGCGGCGCTGATGCTCTTGAAGAACTTGACCATATTGCTGTGCGAGGCGGTCATGTGGATCTTGTCGCCCGCCTTGAGGATAAAGCTGCCGTTCGGGATAACGACCTCGTCGCCGCGCTGCACCGCACATATGAGGACGTCGAGCCTCAGCCTGCGGGAGAGCTGTATGAGGGCGACGTTATCGAGTATGCTGCCGCTCGTTATGCGAATCTCGGCGAGGTCTACCCTGCCTTTTGCGAAGGATTCGATGTTGATAGCCTCAGGGTAGCGGAGCACCTTTGCTATCTCGTTCGCAGCGTTGAAATCGGGGTTTACCATCATGCTGATACCGAGCTCCTCACGCATGAAAACGAGCTGCTTGTCAAATTCGGGACTTCTCACGCGCGCGATACAGTGACGCGCCTTCATCTTCTTTGCGATGAGACATGAGAGGATATTGACCTCGTCCGAGCTTGTGACCGCGATAAAAATATTGCACCTGTCAACGCCCGCCTCGTCGAGAACGTCGGTCTGAAGGCAGTTGCCGACGATGCCCTTAACGTCGTAGTCGTTGACGATAGAGTTTATCTTTACTTCGTTGCTGTCGATGACAGTGACATTGTGCTCGTCGCAGAGCACCTCGGCAAGTGCGCAGCCAACTTTGCCGCCGCCGACTATGATAATTTCCATAATTCCTCCAGAAATACGAAAAAAAGTGGTAAGGTATAACACCTCAGAATAATTATACAACCAATTAAATGATTTGTCAAGAGCCAGACGAGCGGCGGTTCGGATGTAGTGGCGGCGGGACGCCGCCCGCAAATCCGCGAATCGGTTGCTGAAACATTCTGTAGGGGCGCCCTTCGGGCGTCCGCAACTTACATAACTACTTGCGATACAATGATGTAGGGGCGCATTACAGCAAAGCTGCATATAGCATCGCAATCCAAATCAAAGA
>SAMEA3663299__coassemble_501_pt1 | contig 17943 bp, 11 predicted proteins | sample SAMEA3663299__metabat2_low_PE_032 | metagenome-assembled genome bin SAMEA3663299 (sample SAMEA3663299) | pig gut metagenome | biome: pig gut; feature: pig-associated habitat; material: faeces | place: China | collected 2013
GGCGGGTTCCAAGGGCAGCGCCCTTGGTGCCGACCTATGGGCGGCATATAATAAATTCTAATTAATCCACCCTTCGCAAACAATCCAGTGAATTGTTTGCGAAGGCGAAATCTTTCGTTTACAGGCGGGGCGTCGGGTGACTCCCTACAGTGTAGGGAGATGTCAGCAAAGCTGACAGAGGGTACGGGCAGCCGTTGGCTGCGCCGCCCCCTACATCACATATCAGTGAATTGTTCTGTACGGCGCGGGCGGATGATATCCGCCCCTACAAATAATTACGTAACCGTTTCGCGAATTTGCGGGCGGCGGGACGCCGCCCCTACATTAATTGTTTGGCAATGTATCTGCACAGGTAATACGCGGGTATGCACAGCACGAACCACAGCAGACTGAACAGCGGACAGACCTGCCCGAGAATGTTCAGCGGGATGTCCGAATAATCCCAGACCTCCCAGCCCATGATGATATTGTCGAACACCCCGACCGCAAACTCTATCAGCGTAATTGCCGCCGTCCCGAGCAGGCACGTCCGTATCAGCGACGTCGCGGGGCGATTGCTCAGCGTATATATCACCAGCAGAACTATACCGCCCGTTATGCACATTGTCCAGTGAGTATAGCCTCTGCCCGTGACCTCCACAAATGCGTAGAGGAAAAATCCCATCAGGAATACGAAAACATATCGTGAAAGCTTCATATCACACCTCTTTACAGATAGTATGAGCTTTTACGGTCTGATTATACAATTATACATTGAGGAGTGAATATATGAGAAAAAGCTGCATAATAATGCATATATCAAGCCTGCCGTCCGAGTACGGCATAGGCAAAATGGGGCGTCATGCGTTTGCATTCGTCGACTTCCTCAAAAGCGCGGGAGTGAAGTGCTGGCAGATACTGCCGCTCTCGCCCACGAGCTACGGCGACTCGCCGTATCAGTCGTTTTCCGTCAACGCGGGCAACCCCTACTTCATCGACTTCGAGGTGCTCGAGGGCGACGGACTGCTCGAAAAGCACGAATATTCGAGCTTTACGTGGGAGAGCGAGCCTGACAAGGTCGACTACAGCCTCATCTACGACCACTGCTTCGACGTGCTGAGGATAGCCTATTCGCGCTTCAAGCCGTCGAAATTCCCCGATTACAAGCGCTTCTGCGACGAGAACAAGGACTGGCTCGACGAGTACGCGCTCTTTATGGCGCTGAAGTTCAAGAACGGCGGCAAGGCGTGGTACGAGTGGGAGGGCGACATCGCCATGCACAAGGGCAAGGCAGTCGCCGCCGCGAAAAAGGAGCTGAAAAAGGACATCGGCTTCTACAAGTTCACGCAGTTCGAGTTCGCGCGGCAGTGGGCGGAGCTCAAAAAGTACGCGAACGACTGCGGCATCGAGATAGTCGGCGATATACCGATATACTGCGCTTTAGACAGCGTCGAGGCGTGGGCTGACCACAAGCTCTTCTGGTTCGACCGCAAGCGCCGCCCCGTATGCGTGGCAGGCTGTCCGCCCGACGACTTCTCGCCGACGGGACAGCTCTGGGGCAACACGCTCTACGACTGGGACTACCACAAAAAGACGGGCTACAAGTGGTGGATAGGGCGCATATGCTCGGCGACGAAGCTGTACGACATCGTCCGCATCGACCACTTCCGCGGCTTCGAGAGCTACTATACCATTCCCTTCGGCAACGAGGACGCGACCGTCGGGGAGTGGAAAAAAGGTCCGAACTACGAGCTTTTCCAGCTCGCGGAGAAGGAGCTCGGCAGGCTGAACATCATCGCAGAGGACCTCGGCTTCCTCACGCCCGAGGTGCACGAGATGCTCGCAAAATGCGGCTATCCTGGTATGAAGGTCTTGCAGTTCGGCTTCTCGGACGGCGAGAACGACTACCTCCCGCACAATTTCACGACCACTAACTGCTTCGCGTACACGGGCACTCACGACAACGAGACGCTCAACGGCTGGGTGGAGTCGATGGACAAGAAATCGCTGAAATTCGCGAAAAAGTACCTGAGCGTCAGGAAAAAGAGCGAGATACCAATGGCGGTGATACGTGCCGCATGGGGGAGCGTCGCAATGGTGGCGTGCGCGCAGATGCAGGACTTCCTCGACAGCCCGCGCGGCGACCGCATGAACACGCCCTCGACGCTTGGCGGCAACTGGCAGTTCCGCACAAAGGAGACTGACTTCACGCCCGAGCTCGCCAAGAAGATACTGAAACTGAATAGGATGTATAACAGGTGAAAAAAATAATTCTAACACTTACAGCGGCAGTCATGCTTACAGGCTGTACTGCTAAAAATACTGAAACACCGGAAAAATCAGAGCCATCAGCTGTTACGGTCATTGCCGAAACCGAAACAACTGCAAATAAAGAAGCATTGATAATAACTGCTGCCGAAAATACAACTCACGCTGAGACAGTTACCGAAGCTGTCACCGAGACATCAGCGGTCAGCGAAGAAGAATATGAGAGCGAACTGCATACCTCTCACATAGAGAACGTACCGATTGAGGAGCAGGCAGCTCTTGACAAGCTTCGTACAAAGTACGGCAAAGATTTCACTTTCATATGCAGAGATGTTCAGTGGGAGTTCATCGGCGTGCCGATACCCGAAAAGAAACCCACGACCTATACGCTTGAGGATGATGAGGGCAGACGTTTTTTAGCTTTCGGAACAGAGGACAGCGATGAGATAACCAGCGATAACTATACTTTCCCCTTGTACAAGGATGATCTTTTCGATCGTACGAGGGACTATATCCGCAGCTATACTCAGGCTGGCAAGCTGTGGATACTGACTCCGTATAAGACCTGGCTGTCCTTTGAGGCACCTGCCGAAATGACGTATGAGGAGTTCTTTTCTTACTTCTGCCAGCAGGAGGGCAAGATCTTTGCAGACATACTCCTTCCCGAGGGAACGGAGCTGCCTGAGGAGCTGACGTCCTTTGACGGTCTGAACAGCATATATCTTGATGGCTTCGGATGCCCTGTCAATCTCGGAGTATACTATCTGCCGCAGAGTGATTATGACAGCCTTGAAGATGTGACATACGGCGATATAGGCATCGACCGTGATCATCTGAAAGGCGCAAACGCAGAGATAAGAGTATCTTGATCAGAAAAACTGACTTCCGTGAGAAGTAAATGAATAATGGAGGAAAATGATGGATAAGAAAGTGTTTATGGAAAAATTCACTGGCAGACTGCCCAAGGATATCAAGTCCGCGACGCCTCAGCAGCTCCACAACGCGCTCGGCGAGACGGTCATGGAGCTCTACGCACAGCAGTGGGACAGCGCCCGCGCGGAGCACCTCTCCAAGCGCCGCGCCGCCTACCTCTCTATGGAGTTCCTTGTGGGACGCGCGGTGTTCAACAATCTGCTCTGCCTCGGCATTTACGGCGAGGTCAATGACGCGTTCAGGGAGCTCGGGCTCGACCTTGCAGACCTCGAGGTCATCGAGGACGCCGCCCTCGGAAACGGCGGTCTCGGACGTCTTGCGGCGTGCTTTCTCGACTCGGCGGCGACTCTCGGTCTGCCGCTCGACGGCTACGGCATACGCTACAAGTACGGACTTTTCAAGCAGTCGATAGTTGACGGCTTCCAGCGCGAGGACATCGACGACTGGACACGCTACGGCGACCCGTGGTCGCGGCGCTGTGACGAGGACACCGTCCTCATCGAGTACAACGGTCAGACCGTCAAGGCAGTGCCCTATGATATGCCGATTTTCGGCTGCCGCACCGAGAACGTGGGGACGCTGCGTCTGTGGCAGGCTGAGCCCGTCAAGGAGTTCGACTTCGACACTTTCAACAAGCAGGACTACCTCGAAGCCTCGAAGGAGAAGATATACGCCGAGGACATCTCGCGCGTGCTCTACCCCAACGACGACACAAACGAGGGCAAGAAGCTCCGACTGAAGCAGCAGTATTTCTTCAGCTGTGCGTCACTGACGGACATTCTCCGCAAGCACAAGGCACGCTTCGGCACTCTCGACAACCTCGCGGACTACATCTCCGTGCAGCTCAACGACACCCACCCCGTTATCTCTATCCCCGAGCTGATACGCCAGCTCGTCGACAACGAGGGCTGGACGTTCGAGAAAGCGCTTGCTACAGCGAAAAAGGTGTTCAACTACACCAACCACACCGTTATGCAGGAGGCACTCGAAAAGTGGTGGACAGGGCTTGTCGAGGAGGTGCTCCCGCGCATATACGAGATAATCATACAGATAAACGAGGAGCTCATCGCGGAGATGTACGCGGCTGGCGTACAGAAGGACAAGACTGACCGCATAAAGATAATCAAGGGCGAGCTCATACACATGGCGGACATGGCGTGCTACGCCTCGAGCCACATCAACGGCGTCGCGGAGATACACACGCAGATACTGCGCGATTCCGTCCTCGCGGACTGGTACAGCCTCTATCCCGAGCGCTTCCGCAACGAGACGAACGGCATCACTCAGCGCCGCTGGCTCGCGCTGTGCAACACCGAGCTCTCGCAGCTCATCACTGATAAGATAGGCGACGGTTGGCTGACCGACCTCTCGCAGCTCCGCGAGCTGAGCAAGTACGCGGACGACAGCGCAGTGCTTGACAGCTTCATCGGCATCAAGCAGGCGAAAAAGCAGCAGCTTGCCGACTTCATCAAGGAGCGCGAGGGCGTCAGCATCGACCCGAGCTCCGTGTTCGACATTCAGATAAAGCGCCTCCACGAGTACAAGCGCCAGCTGCTCAATGCGTTCTCGATTTTGTGGATTTACTATGGCATCAAGGACGGCAGCATCACCGATTTCAAGCCCACGACGTTCATTTTCGGCGCGAAGTCGGCTCCGGGTTACAGGCGTGCAAAGGCTATCATCAAGTATATCAACGAGATAGGGCGCATCGTGTCCTCCGACCCCGACACCCGCGACCTCATCAAGGTCGTATTCGTGCAGAACTACAACGTCTCCTACGCGGAGAAGCTCGTTGCGGCGGCTGACGTCTCCGAGCAGATATCGACCGCGGGCACGGAGGCATCGGGCACGGGCAATATGAAGCTCATGCTCAACGGAGCCGTAACCCTCGGCACCTACGACGGCGCCAACATCGAGATAGTGCAGGAGGCGGGCGAGGAGAACAACTACATCTTCGGCGCACGAGTTGAAGACCTCGAGCGCATCGTCCCCGAGTACGACAGCCGCAGAGCTTTTGCGGAGGACAAGATGATAAAGCGCGTGGTATCGTCCCTCATAGACGGCACTGTCTCCGACGGCGGCAGCGGCGGCTTCCGCGAGCTGTATATGTCGCTGCTCGACGGCGCGAGCTGGCACGCTCCCGACCACTACTACCTCCTCGGCGACATCAGGAGCTACGTGGAGACAAAGCTGCGCTGTATCTATGACTACGCGAACGACAGGACTGCATTCGCGCGCAGGCAGTGGCTGAATATGTGCAATGCGGGCAAGTTCAGCTCTGACAGGACTATCGTGGACTACGCGGAGAACATCTGGAATATCAAGTAATAAAAAAGACGTCAGGAGAAGGAGAAAAAACTTCCCTTGACGTCTTATTTTTTAATCCTTTAGTCCGTCCACGAGGTAGAATGCGTAGTTGATATCCTCTATCTGGCTCTCACAGCCTTTACCGCAGTCGAAGAAGCGGTAAACGCCTATTCTTGCTCTTGCGCCCGTATTGTTGTTGATAAGGTAGCTGGAGACTTCAAAATCGTCGGTCTCGCCCTTGAGATAGGCTGTATATGAGCTGAGAGGCGGAACAGACAGAGCAGAGGTCTTTATTGTCTGGACACTGCCGTTCGTGCTCATTATCACGTACTCTATGGTGAAGCTTCCCTTAGCCTTTTTGGGGAAGAGAGTGCAGAAAGCTGTGTGCTCGGAGTTCGTTTCCTCCTCGACTATGTAGCTGTACAAGGGAGCTTTCGCGATAACAGTTACCTTGATATCTGCCTTGACCTCGGGATTCTCGGCACTGTATACCGTAACGATGCACTCGCCGGCATTTCTGCCGCGTATCCAGCCATTCTGGTCAACAGTGGCGATATTCACGTCGGAGCAGGTCCATATCTCGTTCTTGTTCTTTGCGCTCTTGGGAAGCATAGTCACCCATGAGATGCCCAGCTCGCCGACCTCTATTTCAAGCTCAGTCGCGGAGAGGTCTATCCTGCGGACCTTGTCCTTGGGGAATACCTTTACGCTGACATCTGCCGTGACGTTTTTATTATCGGCGCTTCTGACCGTTATGACGCAGGAGCCCTCGCTTACGGCGGTGATGTTGCCGTAGATGTCGACCGTTGCGACCTTCGGGTCACTCGACGACCATATCTCGTCCTTGTTCACGGCAGTCTTGGGGAGCATCGTCACGTAGGAGATGCCCATTTCGCCCACGCTCAGCTCTATCGAGGTCACGCTGAGCTCTATTGCTGAAACGCGGCTTGCGTCAAGGGTCGTGGAGACGGTGGTCGTTGCTGACTCAGTTGTAGTTGCGATTGTAGTTACGGTTGTTGTTGCAGTTGTTGTTGCGGTTGCAGTTGCAGTAGTAGTTGCGGTCTGGGTGGTCGTCTCGGAGGCTGTAGCAGTCGCTGTTTCGGTCGCTGTGGAGACAGCTGTAGTCGCTGAATCGGCGGAAGTCGTTGATGAAGCGAGCGTTGTGACCGTGGAGGAGGCGGTAGTCGTGCCGCCCGTGACCGTTACCTCAACGGTAGCCTTGACCTCGGGATTATTCGCGCTGACAACGGTGATGGTGCAGTTTCCCGCGCTCTTTCCCGTTACCCAGCCCTGACCGTCAACGGTCGCGATGCTTTCGTCGCTGCTTATCCATATTTCGCGCTTATCCTCGGCTGTGGGCGGCAACATCGTAACATTTGCCGAAAGAGCGCCCTCTCCGACCTCAAGCGTGAGTGCATTGCGGTCGAGGCTTATCTCCCTGACCTTTTTCGTATTGGTGACTGTCAGCTCGATATTAGCCTTTACATCGGGGTTATTCGCACTGATTACGGTAATTGTGCAGCTTCCCTCGCTTTTTCCCGTTACCCAGCCCTGACCGTCAACGGTCGCGATGCTTTCGTCACTGCTTATCCATATCTCGCGCTTATCCTCGGCTATGGGCGGTAACATCGTAACATTTGCCGAAAGAGCGACCTCTCCGACCTCAACGGTGCACTTGGTATTGCTAAGTTGTATCTCCGACACCTTGTCAGGGGCGGCGGGAGCTGTAGCTGATGTAGTGGTCGTTGTCTCGGTTGCCGAGGCAGTGGAGACCGTAGTCTCGGGAGCTGTACCCGTGGTCGATACCGCGGTAGCCGTTGTCGCGGGAGCTGTTTCCGTGGTAGATACTGCGGGCGCCGTTGTCGCGGGAGCTGATGTGACGGTCGAAGTCTCAGCTGAGGTGGTCGTCGTATCTGCTGAGGTCGTTTCGGCGGTGGAGGTCGCAGTCGTACCGCGTCCGTATGTGTGCTTGAGCGTGTCGAGGTAGGAGGCGATATCCGCCGTTCCGCCCGTGGAGACGTATGAGTAGTACATCAGCACGTCCGAGGCGTCGGAGGAATCAATCCTGCCGTCCTTGTTGACGTCGGCTGCTTCTGCGCGCGAGCCCGAGAAGTAAGCCTCCTTGTTAGTGGAGAGGCGCGAATACTCGGCGAGTATCTCCGAGGCGTCCTTCGCGTCCACCATCTGGTCGCCGCTCGTATCTCCGAGCGCGAACGTTACACCGCCGTCGTTGGCGGAGGTGACGAGCCCTGTGCCCGTCGTGAGATTTGCAGCAGTCATCGCTATTGCGAGCAGGACTGCCGTAAGATTTTTTCTTTTCATGGTCGATTCCCTCTAAACATGGCATATTTTCGTAAAACGTACAGGAAAAATTATACATCTGAATTGTAAAAAAATCAATAGATTTTACGTATAGTATTGCCAATTTCGGTGAATCGCACAAAAAAAGCACCTGCATCGCAGGTGCTTTTTTGTCAGGCTTATGAGCTTTTTGTACGTTTTATCGATACCTTTGAGTTTGTGACAACCCATACGTTATCGTATTTGCACGAGAATTTCGCGTTCCAGCTGAACGAATCGGAAGTGATGTTGGCGTTCAGGAGGTCGATATCCGCCGCGATATCCTCGGGGGTTATCTCCGCGAGCACGTCCTCGGGTCCCATGAGTGTTATCTCGAGGCGCTGGCTCTGTATTTCGTACTTGTAGTTCGCCGTGTCGGGAGCATTGCTCAGATTTATGCGGCTCTTGTCGAGTATGAGCGGCTTCTCGGTGAAGTCGGAATCGTTGAAGGTGACAGTTACCGCCTCGATGTTGGAGATGTTCTCGTAGTCTGTTCCCTCGAGCCTGCTGCTGAGCTGGAAGGTCTTGGTGAAGCCCTTCTTGAGCTCGCTGAGCGATACCTTGCCGATATCGAGCTTGTCGGGTATTTCGGTGAGGCTGTTGTTGCAGGCGAGCACTACCGTATCGTTTGAGAGGTCAAAGTTGATGATGCTCGTGTCGAAGTTTTCGGGAGCGTCGATAATCGAGACGAAGAGCTGTACCTCCTTCTGTGTCAGGACTGGTACGGTGAGGTCGAAGTGCGTCTCACTGAATCTGAGCGCTGACTGGTCGATAATGGTGTTATCCTCGGTGTAGAGCTCGAGCTCGTCAGCTGAGACCATAGTAGTCCTGTCGAGGCTGAGCTCCTTGTTGAAGACGGCATAGCACTTGGCTATCTTGTCGAGCTGCGAGGACGGACCCGTTATACGTACAACGGAGGGGTCGCAGGTCATATCGTTCTCGTCTATAGCCTTGCCGTCGACGACGGACGCCTTCGGAATCTTGGGATAGACGGTGAACTCGCGCGTGTCGGTCTTATCGAAGACGACGTTTGCGGTTGCGGGCTTTATCGACTTTATCTCGTAGTTGATGCCGCTCGAGCCCTTTATTTTTATCGTGAGGTTTCGCGTACCTGCCGTCGTTACGGAGTCTGCGTCGATGTAGGCGACGAGGTTCTCGTTGTTGAGGTTGCCGACCTGCAGCTTGCTGCCGAGCAGCTCGACCGTGACCTCCTCGACGTCCGAGGACATGATGCTGAGACCGCTGCTCTCAGCGACCGAGCCCGAGATATCGCGTGAGAATGGGATATGCTCAATAGTTTTCTGCGAGTCGGGGTACTGGGTCAGCGAGATTATCAGCCATACGAATACGGCGATTATTACCGATAGTATCGCGAGGGCGAAGTTGCTCTGCATATGCTTCTCGCGGAATTCCTTCAGAAATCTCATTTCTTTTTCCTCCTTTCGAGCAAGGAGGATATCTTATTCTTGCGCTCTGTTCCGTCCTCGGTGACAACGAATATCTCCTTTTCGAGCAGAGCCTTGAGCTTCTCGCGGGTGAAATCGCGCGTGAGGACGCCGTTCATAGCGACTGATATCTGTCCTGTCTCCTCCGATACCACGATGACCACGGCGTCGGAGTTCTCGCTCATGCCTATCGCAGCGCGGTGGCGCGAGCCGAGCTTCTTGTTGATAGCGGCGTCATTCTGCGGCTTCGGGAGGAAGCACGCTGCCGCGAGTATCATGCCGTCGCGCATTATGACGGCACCGTCATGCAGGGGAGTCTTGGGGTAGAAGATATTGCCGAAGACCTCCTTGCTGGGGGTGGCGTTGAGGATAGTGCCGGTTTCTATCTGCTCGCCGAGGCGGGTCTGCCGCTCGCAGACTATGAGCGCGCCCGTGCAGCTCGCGGAGAGCTCGACGCAGGAATCGCAAATGGCGTCTATCGCGGTCTCCCACTTCTGCTTTACGTCGCCCGAGAGCGTGCCTATGCCGAGGAGGGTGACTCCGAATCGGGTGCGTCCGAACTTTTCGAGTGCGCGTCTGAGCTCGGGCTGGAAGAGTATTATCATGGCAATGAGACCGATGTCGAGCGCGTGACCGAGTATATATTTCATCACCTTGAGCTGGAAGAAGCTGCTGGCGAAGTAAGCTGCAACAAGCAGGAGGATACCCTTGACGAGCTGTCCTGCGCGGGTCTCGCGGATGAGCTTCATCAGCAGATAGACTATGTATGCGAGAGCAGCGAGGTCTACGATGTCTTTCAGCTCGATGGTGCTGATGAGGCTGAAGAACGCGTGCTGTATATCGTTGAACGAGGGCATCTTTCCACTTCCTTTCTTTTGGGGGCTTGGCTTCACAAGACAAGCCCCTATATTCTACTTTTATTATGTATGTCCCCCGACTGTGCGAGGGACTCTCCTGCGGACATATCTCTCGCGTCCGCAGCGGCATACGCTGCCTATCATATATATTGTACCACAAATCGAGAATTTTTCAATAGGTTTTCTGCGATTATCACTCAATCATCACAATTTTTTTATCAGCGCCGCAAGCTCTGCGGCGTCCTCTTCGCGGCTGAAATATGACGGAGAGAACCGTACAGTGCCATTTTCCGTGCCGAGCTGAGCGTGCGCGAGCGCCGAGCACTGGTATCCCGCCCGCAGGCAGTAGCCCTCCTCGGCGAGGCGTGCCGCGGCGTCTCCCGATGTCATGCCGTCGATGTTGAACGACACTATCGGGACGTACCGCGCGGCAGGGGAGCGGTACACCGTGATACGGCTGTCCCCGCTGATATCGCGCAGGAAGCGGCGGCAGACAGTCTCCTCATGGCGGCGGATATTCGCGATACCCGTCCGCTTCACGAAGCCGACTCCCGCCTTGAGCGACATAATGCCGATGACGCCGACAGTGCCGCTCTCGAGGCTCTCGGGCGGGAGGGGCGGCTGGCGGAGGCTCATGGAGTCCGTACCCGTGCCGCCCTGCATTATCGGAGCGATAGGGAAGCGCCCGTCCGTGACGAGCAGACCCGTCCCCGTGATGCCGTAGAGCCCCTTGTGACCCGCCGTGCAGAGGATATTTATCCCGTCGGACAGCTTCACGTCGATGACTCCGCAAGCCTGCGCGCCGTCCGCGATGAAGCAGATACCGCGCTCGCGGCAGAGCCGTCCTATCTCACGGAATGGGAGTATCTGCCCCGTGACGTTGCTTGCGAGGGTGCAGACTATCGCCTTTGTGTCGGGACGTATGAGCCTGCGGAAGCTCGAAACGGTCTTTTCGGCTTCGGGGAAGACCTCAGCGACCGAGAGCGTTATCCTGCCGTCTGCGGCGAGCTTTGCCGCGGGACGTGCCGCTGAGTTATGCTCCATGCCGCTGATGATGAGGTGTCCGCCGTCAGTCATGACGCCCTGTATCGCCATATTCAGCGCGTGGGTGCAGTTCATGGCAAAGACGGTATTTTCGGGCTCTGCCCCGAAGAAGGAGGCTATCTCCTCGCGTGCGGAGTACACCGCCTCGGAGGTCGCCGCCGCGAGCGCGTGCCCGCCTCTGCCCGCATTGCCGCCGTATTTGTCCATAGCCTCCCATACTGCGGCTTTCACGCAGTCGGGCTTAGGGTAGGTGGTAGCCGCGTTGTCGAAGTTTATCATCATGGCGAACTGCCGTTCTCCCTCAGGACATACGGTATGCCGTACCTGTCAAGCATATGAGCCGCCGTTCGGCATTCCGCCCCGACGTGCAGGACGTACCCGCAGCCTGTACTGCGCCGCTTTATCTCGCTTGGTATCCCCTTTGTCCTCAGCAGGCGTTCAGCCTTCTGCGCGTAGGTGTAGGATGGCATCTCCAGTATACACTTGTTCATATTATCACCCCTGACGGGAGGCAGCGCTGTCGGTATTGCGGTACATTTCATTATATGCGCGGGAGCCTGCACGCGTGCGGGCTTTGTAGGGGCGAGTTCCGCTCGCCCGTGGATTCGTCTGCAATTATCGGACGCCCGAAGGGCGCCCCTACAAGGTTATTGTGTTGTTACGACATTTTGTAGGGGCGGTTTTCCCCGACGCATCGCACGATACAGGTATTAAACAAAAGTTTACATATGCGAGTATTGCTTTTTGAGTAAATGTGTGATATAATGAATTATAAGCATTTAACCGCTTCGGCGGCCAGATAAGAAACCTTTAAGGAGGAATTACAAATGAACATGAAAAAAGCACTTGCTTCCGCGATGTCTGCTGTATGCGTGTTAGGCGCAGGCATACTTCCGTCCGCTCCCGCAGCTATGGCGGCTGATCCTGCTGACCACTACGTCTCCCTCGAGCCTATGTCCCACTACGTCAAGGCAGGAGATATCATCGTTATCAAGGTCAAAGTCAGCAATTACAGCGATAACGGGTTCGGCGGAATGCAGGTAAAGGTAGACCAGACCACCGGCGATAAGCTCACGCTCAACGCTGTCGCTTCATACAACGATTTGACGGGAAATGCCGATACAGGCGAGGCGGCTGTCATTTTCAATGAGAATGATTCCGATTACGTCGTAGAGTACCAGTATAAGATACCCGACAATGCCGCTGTCGGCACGAGCTATGCGTTCAGGTTGAACGACGCCTTCACTTTTGCCTGCGACCCTGACGGCAACGAGGTAGCTCTCAGCGGTCTGGGCTCTGAGACGTATATAACCGTTGACGATAAGGGACAGAAGGACGTTGCTTTCGCGGCTTCTCCCGCAACTATCGTTGCAGAGCCGGGACAGGAATTCAGCGTTGATATCACTTCGCACGGTGCTGACCTGAATGCTGTTTCGGGCTTCCAGTTCAAGATAAAAATGCCCGAGGGCATCGAGTGCCTCGGACTCGCGAAGAATACCACAGACGAGGGCGCAGAGCTCGTCTTTAACAAGGATACGCTTGAATTAGCCACAGCTCAGCAGAAGGGCGCTCCTATCGGCTTGAAGGAGAACGAGGTCGTTGCTACGGTCAAGTTCAAGGTGCCCGATAACTTTGCGGAGGGCGACTACAGCTACAGTGTCAACGAGGCATACATCTCCGATGAGAACGGCACGATTTCTACTCCCGTGACCTCCACATCGCTCAAGCTTTCTGTAGGCAAGGACACTCCTGCGGGCGGCAAACTCGGCGACGCCAACCTTGACGGTGTTGTTGACGCCAAGGACGCTTCCCTCGTGCTCGTTGAGTACGCTCTGCTCTCGACTGACAAGCCCGAGACCTTCACAGCTCAGCAGAAGAAGAACGGCGATGTAAACTTCGACGGCAAGATAGACTCCAAGGACGCATCGAGGATACTCTCCTACTACAGCTACCTCTCTACAGGCGGCAGCGACATCATGGAGGAATGGGTAAAGACCCACTAAAAGCCACATACTGACAGCGACCCGCTGTATATGCATTATGCCTATACAGCGGGCGTTTTTGTTGTGCAAAGCTACAAAAATCGGAAATTTCGCACCGATAGCGTTCGTTTTGTGGTATTATGAATAAAAGCTGCAAATAATTTGCAGCCGGATTGATTAAGAGAATTGCTCGTATGGGTGCGGTAAAAAGGAGGAAGAATTATGCCGACTATAGATTATTATTATAAGGACGCGCGAAAAAAACTATACGAAAAAATGAACTCGAATCAGCCGTATGAAGGTGAACTAAAGAGATTTGCAGTATTGCAGGGCATGAGAGACCAATACGGTCCGAATGCCGATGCAGGTGCGTATTCAAATGAGTTTGCGACATTCCTCAGCAGCAAAAATTATGCTCGCAAAACCTTCAGCAAGGAGGAGGAGCAAAAAATACTTGACGGCTCCAATCTGTTCTATTACAATTTCAGATATCCGAAAATAGAGGACAGGCTCAGCCAAATGTCTAACAAAGCCTTCCTCGAATTTGAGGATTCAGTCAATCAGTCTGAACGTATCAATAAAAAGGGCAAAAATATCTTCAAGCAGAACAGAGACGCCGCTGTCGAGCTCGAGAGAATGCTGACAGCGCTCCCTCCCGAAAAGAGAAATGGCAAGGACTTTGAGGTGATATGCGATGCGGTAAATAACATGACACTTCACGGAACATACAAATTCCGTCAGCATACCGATATGGACGGGAATAAGGTCGACAGCAACACGTCTGAGATGAATAAGGAAACTTTGGTCTCGGGCATGAGGAATATCAAGCAGGTCACAGATGAAGCGAAAGATATCTCTCCCGAAGTGCGCGATATGGTGCAGGGCTTTATTTGGAGGGAGAATGTCAAGAATATGGAATTCTTGAAAAACAAGCCGTTTTCCGCAGAGGAAAAGGAGAAGATAGCTCAGGACAGAGTAAGGCGCGAGGCAAAGCTCAAGGAAGGCGAAAAGCTTGAATTCGACAAGGGCTGGGAGCTTGACAGCCGAGGCTATGCTTTCTTCAAGAAGGGCGGTCTTTTCGGCGAGGCTTCAAGAAAATACAATAAGGCGACCCTTCTCAACAGAGGAAGTGATCAGTATAAGGACGTAGGCAATGCTCTGTCTGAGCTGAACAAGGAAGTCGAACAATATGCAAAGCTCAGATATCCCCCCAAGGGAGCAAAGCCTACCGACCCCGAGAGGCTGAACGAACGCGCAAAGGTGATACAGGAGAAGATAGCGGCACTGAAAAAGGCAAATGCCGCGTATTTCGACCACAAGATAAAGGATGGACAGTGGCGCAAGGGTACCAACGCGCGTGCGGACAAGCGTATAGAAGCTGTCAGAGGCTTGGACGAAATGGCTGATTCTCTAAATGCTTTTATCACTGAGGAAATAGCGTTTACTGACAAGAAGCTCGAGCCAAAGAGGAATAAAGAGGTCATCGATATCCCGACGGAGGCACAGCGTGCAAAGAAGAAGCTTATAAAAGCAACATTGAGTCTTGATAATAGCTTCCCCGACAAGGAGGACTTCAAGTATGAGCTCGCTGTGATAACTGTGGCGGCTTCACTGAAGGAAGGCGATAAGACTAAAACTACAAGGGGAAATTTCAACAAGAATATAAATGAAGTCATAGAAAAAAATGAGAAATTCAATTATATGATGAATAACAACAGCAGTGAAACTCTTTTCCGTCACGCTATGGAGGACAAGGGGCAGAAGCTCTACAATGATTATCAGGTATGTGCAGATAAGCTCAAGAAACTCAACGAACAAAAGGAGGAATTCAAGCAGGAAAAGAAAAAGCAGGTAATAAAAAGCAAGGACGATATGAAATTATCTGCAAACGACACAATAAAGAGAAGCAAAACGTTTTCTAAAAAAACCTGACTGTTCAAACATAACAGCCCTCCATTCACGGCAATGGAGGGCTTTCTTTTTCTTTCCACGTATTGACTTTGTGACCAAAATGTTATATAATAATAATGTATACTTTGGCGCTTATCGGAAATACTACGTTTGTATCTTTATTTCGGAGCGTGAAGTATGGAAAAAGAAACTGTTACCCCGTCCGCTGAGGAAAACAGCGGTCAGAACACCAAGCATCTTATCCACTGCCTGACGGTCATCGGGCAGATAGAGGGTCACTACGTCCTCGCGGAGCAGAACAAGACCACCCGCTATGAGCACATCATCCCCGCGCTCGTTGCCGTAGAGCAGGACAGGAGCGTCGAGGGGCTGATGATAATCCTCAACACGGTCGGCGGAGACGTCGAGGCGGGGCTCGCTATCGCGGAGCTCATCGCAGGAATGAAGACCCCGACGGTCTCGCTCGTGGTGGGCGGCGGTCACTCGATAGGCGTGCCGCTCGCAGTCAGTGCGAAGAAGTCGTTCATCGTGCCGTCGGCATCGATGACGATACACCCTGTCCGCATGAACGGGACAGTGCTCGGAGTGCCGCAGACTCTCGCCTATTTTGACAAGATGCAGGACAGGATAGTCGACTTCATCACGCGCAACAGCCGCGTCCCCGAGGGTGAGCTGAGGCGGCTGATGATGAACACGGAGGAGCTGGTGCTTGACGTGGGTTCGGTGGTCGACGGAGCGAAGGCTGTGGATATCGGGCTGATAGACTGCCTCGGCAGTCTCGGCGACGCCATGGACAGCCTCTACGAGATGATAGAGAGCTCGGAAGAGCGATACAGATAGAGAGAACAAACGAAGGAGAACAAAGCAATGCCCGCAAAGAAGAAAAAAGCCCCTTTGGGCGCGGATTTCCGCGACGAAGACCTCACGCCAAAGGGCAAGCCGAAAAAGAAAAAGGCAAACGAGGAAATACCTGTGCAGGAGGACGACAAGGAGACTAACCGCATCTGGTCGGTCATACTGTTCGCGCTCGGCATACTCATTGCACTGATGACATTCATTCCCGGCACCGCAGGGTGGCACGGGATACATACATTCATGCTGGGATTATTCGGCATCTCGGCGTTCCTTGTACCCGTGGTGCTGATATACACCTCGGTGCTGATAGGACTTGAGAAGAGCCGCGACAACGTCACAGGCAAGGCGATACTTGGCATCGTGATGACCCTGCTGATATGCTCTGCGATACAGGTTTTCATGGTCGGAGAGATACCGGGGCACTCGCTCGGCGAGCACATCTCGAAGGTCTACCGCGACGGCACTCAGCTCAGGGGCGGCGGACTCGCGGGACTTCCCATATCGGGACTGCTCCTGTCGGTCATGGGCAAGCTTGGAGCGCGTATCCTCACGGTGATACTGTTCTTTGTGCTGGCTCTGCTCCTTACGGGAAAGAGCCTGATAGAATTCCTTGAAATGCTTGCCTCGCCGATAATCTACGTGTACAAGCTGTTCACGGGCGAGGACGACGACATCGCCGAGGAGGAGGCTCCCGCTGACGAGCCCGAAAAGCCCGCCCGCTTCCGCAAGACTATCGAGCGCGGCGCTGTGAGCTCCGCAGAGGACCTCGAAGCCGCGGCTATGGTCAACACGAAGGCTCCCGCAGAGGAAAAAGCCGCTCCTGCCGCTGATACAGGCAAGGTCGGCGACGACGAATTCAGTATGTTCTTCGATATACCGCTCCCCGAGGATAACAGGGAGGCTCCCGCTCCTGCGGAGGCTCCTCCTACGGCTGTACCTGCGGCGGATTTCGGTCTGCCTGCGAAGCCTGCCGAGGACGGAAGCGATATAGATATCGACATAGACCTCGAAAACCTCATCAACAAGGCTGCCGAGGACAAGGCGAAGCGCGACGGCGCTGCCGCGGAGGAGGACGTCGAGGACGAGCAGCCGCCCGTTCAGCAGCAGCTCTACATACTCCCGGGGATAGACCTGCTCACGCCGCCCGAGGTGCGCTCGAACACGGCGGAGGCTGCCGCAGAGATGCGCGAGAAGGCTGACAACATCGTGAACACGCTCAAGAGCTTTGGCATAGACGTAAAGATACGCAACATCTACCGCGGACCGTCCATAACCCGCTACGAGATACAGCCGGGCGCGGGCGTGAGGGTCTCGAAGATAAAGGGACTCGAGGACGACATCTGCCTGAGCCTTGCGGCGCAGGGCGTGCGTATCGAGGCGCCTATCCCGGGCAAGGCTGCCGTGGGCATCGAGGTGCCGAACATCAACAAGGACACGGTAACGCTCCGTGAGATACTCTCCTCGTCCGAGTTCCGCAGCTCGCAGAGCAAGCTTGCTTTTGCGGTCGGCAAGGACATCACGGGCAACGCCGTAGTCGGCGACATCACGAAGATGCCGCACGTTATCATTGCGGGCACGACGGGTTCGGGCAAGTCGGTCTGCACGCGCTCGATAATCATGAGCATACTCTACAACGCAAAGCCCGACGAGGTAAAGCTCATACTCATCGACCCGAAAATGGTCGAATTCAAGGTATTTGAGGGCATACCTCATCTGCTGATACCCATAATCACACAGGCTGAAAAGGCGGCGGGCGCGCTCAACTGGGCAGTGCTCGAGATGATGCGCCGCTACAACATCTTCGCCGAGGTGGGCGCGAACGACCTCAAGTCGTACAACGAGCTCTCCGAGGAGGACGAGGAGCTCGCCTTCATGCCTCAGATAGTCATATTCATCGACGAGCTTGCCGACCTCATGCTCGTTGCGGGCAAGGAGGTCGAGGACTACATCTGCCGCCTCGCACAGATGGGACGTGCGGCGGGTATGCACCTCGTAGTAGCTACTCAGCGTCCTACCACGGAC
>SAMEA3663299__coassemble_536_pt1 | contig 16955 bp, 10 predicted proteins | sample SAMEA3663299__metabat2_low_PE_032 | metagenome-assembled genome bin SAMEA3663299 (sample SAMEA3663299) | pig gut metagenome | biome: pig gut; feature: pig-associated habitat; material: faeces | place: China | collected 2013
AAATTTAAATTGAAAGTTTTAGGGGAGGAGTTTGAGGAGGGACCCTTTTTCAAAAAGGTCCCTCCTCAATAAGTGCTAGTAATACTTTCGTATAGGCAAAGCAGTAACACTGCGGAGCTTTTTACTTCATAAGCTCCTTGAAGCGTCTCATAGCTTCGACGGTATTCTCCTTATTGTTGAAGGCGGTCAGTCTGAACCAGTTATTGCCGTTCTGACCGAATCCCGCACCTGGAGTTCCGACCACTCCCGCCTTTTCGAGCAGGAAGTCGAAGAACTGCCAGCTGTCCATGCCGAAGGGACACTCGAACCATATGTACGGCGAGTTGATACCACCCGTATAGCGTATGCCGAACTCGGTCATGGTGTCGGAGATGACCTTCGCGTTCTCCATATAGTGAGCTATCATTGCGCGAGCTTCGCTCATGCCCTCCTCGCTGAAAACAGCCGCGGCGGCACGCTGTACGATGTACGGAACGCCGTTGAATTTGGTACACTGGCGGCGGTTCCACATCTTATTGAGGTTCATTTCCATGCCGTTCGCAGACTTCGACGTTATCGCCTTCGGGACTACGGTATATCCGCATCGCGTACCCGTGAAGCCCGCCGTCTTGGAGAGGGAGCAGAACTCCACCGCGCACCTCTCCGCACCCTCTATCTCGTAGATGCTGTGCGGGAGGTCGGAGTCCGAGATGAAGCACTCATATGCCGAATCAAAGAGGATAACGGCGTCATTTTCGAGGGCATAGTCCACCCACTCGCGGAGCTGAGCCCTGTTGTAGCACGCGCCTGTGGGGTTGTTCGGCGAGCAGATGTAGATGATGTCCGCGTGGACGCTCCTGTCGGGCATGGGGAGGAAGTCGTTCTCCGCAGTGCCGTTGATGTAGACGATTTTCCTGCCGTTCATCGTATTTGTGTCGACGTAGACGGGATACACGGGGTCGGGAATGAGCACCGTATTGTCCTTCGAGAACAGGTCGGTGATATTGCCCGTGTCGGACTTCGCGCCGTCCGAGACGAATATCTCGTCGGTGTCGAGCTTAACGCCGAAGCTCTGATAATGTCCTGCTATAGCCTCGCGGAGGAAGTCATAGCCTTGCTCGGGACCGTATCCGCGGAAGCTCTCCGCCCTGCCCATTTCATCAGCGGCAGAGTGCAGAGCCTGCACCACTGTCTTTCCGAGCGGGAGGGTGACGTCGCCTATGCCGAGGCGTATCACCGACCTTTCGGGCTCTCTCTGCTGGAACGCAGAAACACGTTTAGCTACCTCGCTGAAGAGGTAGCTTTCCTTTAAGTCTAAGAATTTTTCGTTGAAATCAGCCATTGTAATACTCTCCGTCAAATGTAAATTCTGCGGGACCCGTCATATAGATGTGACCGTCCGTCTTCTTCCACTCTATCGTCAGCTGACCGCCGAGCAGGTCCACCGTCACGGGCTCATACGGGCTTATGCCGTTCAGACAAGCCGCCGCCGCTGTCGCGCAGGTGCCTGTACCGCAGGCGAGTGTCTCACCAGTGCCGCGCTCCCAGACGCGCATTTTCAGATGTATCGGCGAGAGAACATTCACGAACTCGATGTTCGCCTTGCGCGGGAAGCGCTCGTCCTGCTCGAATACTCTGCCGAAGCGCTCAACGTCGAAGCTGCTGACGTCCTCGTCGATGAAGATAACGGCGTGGGGGTTTCCCATAGATACGCAGGTCGCGGTGAACTCCCTGCCGAACGCCTCCAGTCGGAGGTCCTTCACGGGCGAGCTCACGGCGATGACAGGTATCTCCGCGGCAGTGGTTATCGGAGCTCCCATATCCACCGTCAGCGTGCGCGCGATGTCGTTCTCGTCGGTGTTGACGGCTATCAGCTTTATCCCCGCGAGCGTCTCAACGGCGATTTTCTGCTTGTGGATGATGTCCCTGTCGTAGACGTACTTCGCCACGCAGCGTATGGCATTGCCGCACATCTCCGACTCGCTGCCGTCGGGATTGAACATTCTCATTTTACAGTCGGCGACCTCGCTCGGACATATCAGAACGAGTCCGTCCGAGCCGATGCCGAAATGCCTGTCACTTACCGAGCGGGCAAGCTGCTCGGGAGAGCTTACGCTCTCCTCAAAGCAGTTGACGTATACATAGTCATTGCCGCAGCCCTGCATTTTAGTGAATCTCATTTATATCACACTCCGAAAAGAAGCTTGTCATATGTCGGGAACGGATAGTAGTCCTCAGCGGTCATAGTCTCAGCCTTGTCAGCAGCGCTGCGGAGCTTATCCATAGCAGGCAGCATAACGTCGCGGACGAATTCGGAAGCCTCGATTATCTCAGCTATGCCCTTGAACTTAGCGATAGCAGCCTCGAGCTCAGTCGTAGCAGCGTCCATATCGTCGATGAGCTCGGACAGCTCGGTAACGAGCTTTGTCTCATACTTGCAGGCTGCCTTGGATACGCTCTTTTTCACGGATACTGCGGAAGCTGTATCGGACGCAAACTTTGCGACTGCGGGGATTATCTCCTTGCGAGCCATATCTACCATAGTCACAGCCTCGATGTTGACGGTCTTGACGTAGTTCTCGAGCATGATATCGCGGCGAGAGAAAATCTCAGCTTCGGTGAATACACCGTGCGATGTGAGCATCTCGACGTTCTTCTTGTCGCAGATGCGGGGCATAGCGTCGGCTGTGGTCTTGAGGTTGAGCAGACCGCGCTTCTCAGCCTCCTTAATCCACTTGTCGTCGTAGCCGTTGCCGTTGAAGATTATGCGCTTATGCTCCTTGATAGTCTTCTTGATGAGGTCATGGAGCGCCTTGTTGAAGTCCTTTGCCTTCTCGAGCTTGTCAGCGAACTGCTTCAGCTCCTCAGCAACAGCTGCGTTGAGGTGGATGTTCGCGCAGGAGATGCTGTTGGACGAGCCAAGCATACGGAACTCGAACTTGTTGCCTGTGAATGCAAACGGAGAAGTTCTGTTTCTGTCGGTGGAATCCTTGCTGAACTTGGGCAGAACGTCAACGCCGAGCTGCATCTTCTCCTTCTTTGTGCCGCCGTAGGGCTTGTCGCTCTCGATAGCGTCGAGAACAGCTGTCAGCTCGTCGCCGAGGAAGATAGAGATAACTGCGGGAGGAGCTTCGTTCGCACCGAGACGGTGGTCGTTGCCTGCGGTAGCAACTGAGAGGCGGAGGAGGTCCTGATAATCGTCAACAGCCTTGATAACAGCCGCGAGGAAGAGCAGGAACTGCGCGTTCTCAGCGGGAGTCTCACCTGGAGAGAGGATGTTCTCGCCTGAGTCTGTGGATATAGACCAGTTGTTGTGCTTGCCCGAGCCGTTCACTCCTGCAAAGGGCTTCTCGTGGAGGAGGCAAACAAGTCCGTGGCGGAGAGCCACCTTCTGCATGACCTCCATAGTGAGCTGGTTGTGGTCAGCGGCGATGTTTGTTGTATCGTAGATAGGAGCAAGCTCGTGCTGAGCGGGAGCAACCTCGTTGTGCTTAGTCTTTGCGAGGATACCGAGCTTCCAGAGCTCGCGGTCGAGGTCAGCCATGTACTCGGCAACTCTCGGCTTGATGGAGCCGAAGTAGTGGTCATCCATTTCCTGACCCTTGGGAGGCATTGCACCGAAGAGCGTGCGTCCTGTCATAATAAGATCCTTGCGCTTCTTCCACATCTCACGGTCAACGAGAAAGTACTCCTGCTCGGGTCCGACTGAGGTCTTGACGCTTTTGACCTTGTCATTCCCGAACAGCTTCAATATACGCAGAGCCTGCTTGTTGAGCGCCTCCATAGAACGGAGGAGAGGTACCTTTTTATCGAGAGCTTCGCCCGTATAGGAGCAGAATGCAGTCGGGATATAGAGGGTGCCGTCCTTGATGAATGCGTAGGAGGTCGGGTCCCAAGCCGTGTAGCCGCGAGCCTCGAATGTAGCGCGAAGTCCGCCCGAAGGGAACGATGAAGCATCAGGCTCGCCCTTGACGAGCTCCTTGCCCGAGAACTCCATGATAACGCGTCCGTCGGGAGCGGGGCTGATGAAGCTGTCGTGCTTCTCGGCAGTCACACCAGTCATAGGCTGGAACCAGTGCGTATAGTGAGTTGCGCCGAGCTCGATAGCCCAGTCCTTCATAGCGGCTGCAACAGCGTTCGCTACGGATATATCAAGCGGTGTGCCTCTGTCGATAGTGCGCTTCAGCGAGCGGTATACCTTCTCGGAGAGTGTCGCTTTCATGATTCTGTCATCGAATACCATTGAGCCAAAATAATCTGTTACCTTTTCCATTTTTATTTCCTCCGTTTAATTATTTATTTTCGAGCGATGCTCTTATGAAATCCGCGAACAGCTTGTGCGGCTTGTTCGGACGGGATTTGAATTCGGGGTGGAACTGCACTCCCACAAACCACGGGTGGTCGGGGAGCTCAACTATCTCCACGAGCTTTTCGTCGGGAGAAAGTCCAGCGATGTGAAGACCGTTCGAGGTCAGCACCTTGCGGTATGCGTTGTTGAACTCGTAGCGGTGGCGGTGGCGCTCGTAGATGAGCTCATCGCCGTATATCTCGCGGCATCTCGAGCCCTCGGACAGCTTGCAGGGATAAAGTCCGAGCCTCATCGTGCCGCCCTTTTCGGAGATGTTCCTCTGCTCGTCCATGATGTCGATGACGGGGTAGGGAGTTTCTCCGAACTCGGCGGAATTTGCTCCGCTGAGGTTGCACACATTCCGCGCGAACTCGGTAACTGCCATCTGCATACCGAGGCAGATACCGAAGAACGGGACATTGTTCTCGCGTGCATAGCGGATAGTCTCTATCATGCCCTCCACTCCGCGGTGACCGAAGCCTCCGGGAACTATCAGACCGTCGCATTCAGCGAACGTCTCTGCGGCATTATCGGCGGTTATCTCCTCCGAGTCTATCCATCTTATATCAACGGCAGCGTCATTGACGATACCTCCGTGGCGGAGCGCCTCCGCTACTGAGAGATATGCGTCGTGGAGCTCGACGTACTTGCCGACGAGTCCTATCGTGACCTGCTTGTGCGCATTCTCGGCACGGTGTACCATTTCCGTCCACTCAGTCAGGTCGGGAGCGTTGTCCGTGAGACCGAGGTGGCGGCATACCGAGTGCGCGAGTCCTTCATTTTCGAGCCATAGCGGCACCTCATACAGCGACGGAGCTGTGAGGTTCTGTATAACGTCCTCCTTGCGGATATTGCAGAAGAGGGCAATTTTTGCAGACATATCATCGGGGATGCGCTTCTCTGTGCGGCATACGATGATATCGGGCTGTATGCCTATCGAGAGCAGCTCCTTGGTGGAGTGCTGAGTCGGCTTGGATTTGAGCTCTTCCGAGCCCGCGATGTACGGGACGAGGGTAACGTGTATGTAGCATACATTCTCGCGTCCCTGCTCCGTTCCGACCTGACGTATCGCCTCGAGGAAAGGCGTGGACTCGATATCACCGACCGTACCGCCTATCTCCGTGATAACAACATCAGCGTTTGCCTCCTTTGCGGCACTGTAGACCCTGTCCTTTATCTCGTTGGTGATGTGAGGAATTACCTGCACCGTACCGCCGAGGTAGTCGCCGCGGCGCTCCTTCGTGATGACGTTCCAGTAGACCTTACCCGTCGTTACGTTCGAGTGTACCGATAGGTTCTCGTCCACGAAGCGCTCGTAGTGTCCGAGGTCGAGGTCGGTCTCGGCGCCGTCGTCGGTGACGAAGACCTCGCCGTGCTGGAAGGGCGACATAGTACCGGGGTCGACATTGATATAGGGGTCGAACTTCTGTATCGTGACCTTATAGCCGCGCTGTTTGAGAAGTCTGCCGAGCGATGCAGCCGTGATACCCTTGCCGAGTCCCGAAACGACTCCGCCTGTTACGAAAATGAATTTTGACATTAGCTTTATGCTCCTTGAAATACATTTATGAGAAAGGCAGTCCGCAGACGGTGGAGAATTCATCTGGAATTTTTTTAGGATTTCAGTGTATCTGCGGACGCCTTAGTCAGCTTATGCTTTTTCCCACTCTGCCGAGTCGTGGAGCGCGTTGTAGCCCTCCTCGCCCGTGCGTATCTTGATGACGTTCTCGATGTCGTAGATGAACATCTTGCCGTCGCCGTAGTTGCCTGTATACAGAGCCGACTTGGCAGCAGCCACAACCTTGTCAACGGGAACCGCACATACTGCTATCTCAGCCTTTACCTTCGGGAGCAGGTTCATTTCGACCGTAGTACCACGGTAGTAGTTACGCTGTCCGTTCTGCATACCGCAGCCGAGAACGTTCGTTACCGTGATGCCCTTTACGTCGATAGCCTCCATAGCCTCGATGAACTGCTGGAGCTTCTGCTGCTTGAAGATGACCACGATGTTCGTCATCTTGGGAGTACCGTCGGGAGCAGGAGCAGAGTAGTTCTTGACTTCTATAGCCTCCTCAACGGGAACTGCGGGAGCCTCGGGAGTGCCGACCTTCTGAACGCTCTTTGCGTCGTCCTTAGTGTAGCCGTACATTGCAGCGTCGCTCATAGAGGGAGCAAAGTCAGCGTAAGAGGAGATAAGTCCGTGCTCTGTGATATCGAGACCGATGATCTCCTCCTGCTCAGAGGCACGGAGTCCGATAGTAGCCTTGATAACGAGGAATACAACAGTCATTGTGATAGCTGTGAATATTGCGATTGCGGCGAAGCCTGTGAGCTGTCTGCCGAGCATACCGAAGCCGCCGCCGTAGAAAAGACCTGCGAGCTGGTCGCCGTTCTGGTCTTCGAGTGAGTAGCCGGGAACCTCGGGGTTAGCAAGGAGTCCGACTGCGATAGTGCCCCAGATACCGTTCATCATGTGGACTGCAACTGCACCAACAGGGTCATCGATGTGGAGCACGTAATCGAGGAACCATACGCCGAAGCAAACGAGTAAGCCGGAAACTATACCAACTATTGTAGCACCGAGGCAGTCTGTTACGTCACAGGGAGCTGTGATACCTACGAGACCTGCGAGTGAAGCGTTCAGACACATCGAAACATCGGGCTTGCCGTACTTTACCCATGTGAAAATCATGCAGGTAACTGTTGCGATTGCGGGAGCGACAGTAGTTGTAAGGAATACTGAACCGAGCTGGTCGATAGAAGTACCAGCCGAACCAGAGGATGAATACGCCGAGAGCGCCAATTGTGAGGTTGTGGCCGGGGATAGCGTTTACCTTTGTCTCGCCGTCCTTGGTCTTGTGGAACTTACCGATTCTGGGTCCGAGGATAGCCGCACCAACGAGAGCAGCGATACCGCCGACCATGTGGATGTGTGCGGAGCCTGCGAAATCGTGGAAGCCCCACTGGCTGAGCCAGCCGCCGCCCCAGCCCCAGTGAGCCTCTATCGGGTAGATGACCGCACTGATGACCGCCGAGTATACGCAGTAAGACAGGAACCTTGTACGTTCTGCCATAGCACCCGAAACGATAGTAGCTGTTGTTGCACAGAATACGAGGTTGAACACGAAGTTCGACCAGTCGAAGTTTGCGTAAGAAGTAAATATGTCAAAACCGGGCTGACCGATTATACCTACGAGGTCTTCTCCGAACAGGAGTCCGAAGCCGATGAGTACGAATACGACCGTACCTATACAGAAGTCCATGAGGTTCTTCATTATGATATTGCCTGCGTTCTTTGCGCGGGTGAAGCCTGTCTCCACCATTGCAAAGCCTGCCTGCATGAAAAATACGAGAGCCGCGCCAATAAGGAACCATACTCCGAATACTACGCCGTTTGTGCTCTCAGTCACTTGTGATATGATTGTCTGAGCGTCCATAGGGATTCCTCCTTAAAAATTTACAGCATAAAATTCAAAAGGGTGCATGATGCCACTGCTGACATCATACACCCCTTTGTGTATGGAATTAGCGCTAACCAAAAAAATAGAGCCGAGGACTATGTCGTCCTCAGCTCCGTTGCTGTTTACAATGCCATTATAGCGCTTCGTGAAGAGTTTGTCAATAGCTTTTTTGAAATTTGACGTATCGCATATTTTCTCCACAGTGTTAGCGCAAAATAACTGTTAAATTTCAACGAAACCGCTAAAAATCCCTGTTTACCTATTGACATTTCCGCTTTAACGTGCTAAGATTAATTAGAAACAAGGACGTTTACGCAGACTATCTGTCTGCGCGGACGTCCTTTTTATTTTGTGATACGAATCAATGGCGCTTCGTATCGGAAAGGCAAGTGAAGGATATGGACAATTTCAGAGGTGAAGCTCCATACGAGCAGCAGGGTCTCTACGACCCGAGATTTGAGCATGATAACTGCGGCATAGGCGCAGTAGTGAACATCAAGGGCGAACCGTCGCGCTACGTCGTAGACAGCGCCCTTACTATAGTAGAGAAGCTCGAGCACCGCGCGGGCAAGGACGCCGAGGGCAAGACAGGCGACGGCGTCGGCATACTCGTGCAGATGCCCTACAGCTTCTTTATAAGTAAAGCGCAGGAGCTCGGCTATGACATCGGCGGCAAGGGCGACTTCGGCGTGGGAATGTTCTTCTTCCCGCAGAACGAAATGAAGCGCGGTCAGGCGATGAAGCTTTTCGAGCTCATTATAAAGAAGAACGGCATGGACTTCGTCTGCTGGAGAGAAGTGCCCGTATCCTCGGATATCCTCGGACACAAGGCGCTGAGCAGTATGCCCCACATCATGCAGGCATTCGTGAGACGTCCCGAGGGATGCGCTCAGGGGCTCGACTTCGACCGCAGGCTCTTTATCGCAAGACGCGAGTTCGAGCACTCGAACGAGAACACATACGTCTGCTCACTGTCGAGCCGTACTATCGTATATAAAGGTATGTTCCTCGTGGACGAGCTGAGGAAGTTCTACACCGACCTCCAGAGCAAGGACTTCACATCTGCTATCGCGACGGTGCATTCGCGCTTCTCGACGAACACGAATCCGAGCTGGCAGAAGGCTCACCCGAACCGCTTCATCGTCCACAACGGTGAGATAAACACGATAACGGGCAACGCCGACAAGATGCTTGCACGCGAGGAGAGCATGACCTGCGACGCGCTGAAGGCAGATATGTACAAGATACTCCCCGCGATAAACGCAAACGGCTCCGACTCCGCGCGCCTCGACAATGCGCTTGAATTCATGGTAATGTCGGGTATGCCGCTTCCGCTCGCGGTTATGATAACCATTCCCGAGCCTTGGAAGAACGACAAGACGATTTCCAAGTCCAAGTACGACCTCTACCAGTACTACGCAACGATGATGGAACCTTGGGACGGACCCGCCTCTATCATCTTCTCCGACGGCGAGGTCATGGGAGCAGTCCTCGACAGGAACGGACTTCGTCCGTCGCGCTACTGCGTGACCAGTGACGGCTTCCTGATACTCTCGTCCGAGACGGGCTGTATCGACATTCCTGCTGACAGGATAGTGAAAAAAGACCGTCTCCGCCCCGGAAAGATGCTTCTTGCGGACACAAAGCAGGGACGTATCATAGAGGACGACGAGATTAAGTCCATGTACGCCTCACGCCAGCCCTACGGCGAGTGGCTCGACGCGAACCTCGTCCGCCTGCACGACCTCCATATCCCGAACAAGGGCGTGCAGACCTACTCCAAGGAGGAGCTTGCAAAGCTGGAAAAGGCATTCGGCTACTCCTACGAGGACATCAGAACATCTATCCTGCCTATGGCAGAAAAAGGCGCAGAGCCTATTGCCTCCATGGGAAGCGACATACCGCTCCCGCCGCTCGACAAGCAGTCTCCTCCCCTCTTCAACTACTTCCGCCAGCTCTTTGCGCAGGTAACTAACCCGCCCATGGACGCGATACGCGAGGAGATAGTCACCGACACGAGCGTATACATCGGCAAGGACGGCAATATCCTCGAGGAGCGCCCCGAGAACTGCCACGTCCTCAAGATAGAGAATCCCATACTCACCGAGACGGATATGCTCAAGATTAAGGCGCTCAACGAGGACGGACTGAAAAGCGCCGTTATCCCGATAACCTACTACATCGGCACATCGCTCGAAAAGGCGGTGGAGCGTCTGTTCATCGAGGCTGACAAGGCATACCGTGACGGCGCGTCGATACTCATACTCTCCGACCGCGGCGTAGACGAGTTCCACTGTCCGATACCGTCACTGCTTGCAGTAGCGGCGCTCCAGCAGCACCTTGTCTCCACGAAGAAGCGCACGGCTGTAGCGATGATACTCGAGTCCGCAGAGCCGCGCGAGGTACATCACTTCGCAGCTCTCCTCGGCTACGGAGCCTGCGCGGTCAACCCCTACCTCGCACACGAAGCTATACGCTCGCTCATCGAGGACGGCACGCTTGACAAGGACTTCTACGCAGCCGAGGACGACTACAACAGTGCAGTGCTCCACGGCATCGTCAAGATAGCCTCGAAAATGGGCATTTCCACGATACAGTCCTATCAGGGCAGCAAGCTGTTCGAGGCTGTCGGCATATCGCAGGAGCTCATCGACAGCTGCTTCGCGGGAACTGTCAGCCGTATCGGCGGCATAGGACTTGCCGAGATAAGCAAGCGCACGGAGAAGCTCCACACTGCGGCATTCGACCCGCTCGGACTCGCAGTCAACTCCAACATCGGCAGCGCGGGCAGCCACAAGCTCCGCAGCGGCAAGAGCGAGCACCTCTACACACCCGAGACGATACACCTCCTCCAGCAGGCGGCATGGACGGGCAGCTACGAGACATTCAAGGCTTACTCAGCCGCTATCACACGCGAGGACAACGAGCTCACGCTCCGCAGCCTGCTCGACTTCAATTTTCCCGAGGACGGCGGCATATCCATTGATGAGGTCGAGCCCGTCGAGGAGATATGCAAGCGCTTCAAGACAGGCGCGATGTCCTACGGCTCTATCTCGCAGGAGGCTCACGAATGTATGGCAGTCGCGATGAACAGCATCGGCGGCAAGTCCAACAGTGGTGAGGGCGGCGAGAGCCCCGAGCGCCTCAAATCCGACCGCTGCTCGGCGATAAAGCAGGTGGCTTCGGGACGCTTCGGCGTTACATCGGAATACCTCGTCTCCGCGCAGGAGATACAGATAAAAATGGCTCAGGGCGCAAAGCCCGGCGAGGGCGGACACCTGCCCTCGGGCAAGGTCTATCCGTGGATAGCCAAGACCCGCCATTCTACGGCAGGCGTGGGACTTATCTCGCCTCCGCCTCACCATGACATCTACTCTATCGAGGACCTCGCGCAGCTCATCTACGACCTCAAAAATGCCAACGACAAGGCTCGCATCTCGGTCAAGCTCGTATCCGAGGCTGGCGTAGGCACAGTAGCAGCGGGCGTAGCAAAGGCAGGCGCGCAGGTAATACTCATCTCGGGCTACGACGGCGGCACTGGTGCTGCTCCCAAGAGCTCGATATACAACGCGGGACTTCCGTGGGAGCTCGGACTCGCCGAGGCACATCAGACGCTCATGCTCAACGGACTTCGTTCACGCGTCCGCATAGAGACAGACGGCAAGCTGATGACAGGACGCGACGTGCTCGTAGCGGCTCTGCTCGGAGCTGAGGAATTCGGCTTTGCGACGGCTCCGCTGGTAACAATGGGCTGCGTGATGATGAGAGTCTGCAATCTCGATACCTGTCCTATGGGCATCGCGACGCAGAATCCAGAGCTCCGCAAGCGTTTCCGCGGCAAGCCCGAGTACATCGTGAACTTCATGCACTTCATCGCGCAGGAGCTCCGCGAGTACATGGCAAAGCTCGGCATACGCACGGTAGACGAGCTCGTCGGACGCAGCGACCTGCTGAAAACGAAGAGAGAAACGGAAATCGACTTCACGAATATCCTCTCGCACAGCGAGGCAGGCGGTAAGCAGCACTTCGACCCTGCGGATATTTATGATTTTGAGCTTGACAAGACCATAGACCGCCGTGTTATAATAAAGAAGCTGGGAAGTGCGCTCAAGAGCGGTACTCCCAAGACTATATCCATAGATGTTGTCAACACCGACCGCTCCGTCGGCACACTGACGGGCGCGGAGATAACACGTATCCACGGCGAGAACGTTCTCGCTGACAACACCTACACTGTTAAGTGTACGGGCAGCGGCGGACAGAGCTTCGGCGCGTTCATACCGAAGGGACTGACACTTGAGCTCGTCGGCGACAGCAACGACTACTTCGGCAAGGGACTTTCGGGCGGCAGACTTGTTCTGAGCCCGCCCAAGAACTCGGCATTCAAGGCTGACGAGAACATCATCGTCGGCAACGTAGCGCTCTATGGCGCGACCTCGGGCAAGGCGTTCATCAGCGGCATCGCAGGCGAGCGCTTCTGCGTGAGAAATTCGGGCGCATCTGCTGTCTGTGAGGGCGTGGGAGACCACGGCTGCGAGTACATGACAGGCGGACGCGTGGTAGTGCTCGGACGCACGGGAAAGAACTTCGCGGCTGGAATGTCGGGCGGCATAGCCTATGTTCTCGACGAGGAGCACGACCTCTACACGCGTCTGAACAAGGCTCTCGTATCGCTCGAGACAGTAACGCGCGAAGTAGACATCGCAGAGCTGAAGGCTCTCATCACGGAGCACGCGGAGGCTACGGGCTCGGAGAAGGCAAAGGCAATACTTGCTGACTTCGACAGCTTCCTCCCCTGCTTCAAGAAGGTCATCCCGCACGACTACGCAAAGATACAGACCACGGTCAGGGAGCTCGAGATGTCGGGCGTATCACACGAACAGGCTGAAATCGAAGCCTTTGAGCTTATCAGAAAGGAGGCGTGAGCCATGGGAAAGGCAACAGGATTTCTTGAATTCACACGTAAAGAGGCGACTGCAAAGGAGCCGACCGAACGCATAAAGGACTTCAACGAGTTCCACGTACCGCTCTCCGAGGAGCAGCGCCGCGAGCAGGCTTCACGCTGTATGGACTGCGGAGTCCCGTTCTGTCAGAACGGCAAGATGCTCTGCGGAATGGTGTCGGGCTGCCCGCTGAACAACCTCATCCCCGAGTGGAACGACCTCATCTACCACGGACAGAAGGAGCAGGCGCTTAGCCGTCTGCTGATGACGAACAACTTCCCCGAGTTCACGTCGAGGGTCTGCCCCGCGCTGTGCGAGAAGGCTTGCATATGCGGAGTATACGACAGCCCCGTCACGGTCAAGGAGAACGAGAATTCGATAATCGAGTACGGCTTTGAGAGCGGAGTTATCACACCTCAGCCGCCCGCTGTCCGCAGCGGAAAGCGTGTCGCAGTCATCGGCTCGGGTCCGTCGGGACTTGCCGCCGCAGATACGCTCAACAGGCGCGGACACAGCGTGACGGTATACGAGCGCTCCGACCGTGTGGGCGGACTGCTGATGTACGGTATCCCGAATATGAAGCTCGAGAAGCACATCATTGAGCGCCGCGCAGAGCTCATGAGAGCAGAGGGCGTGGAGTTCGTGACGAATGCAAATGTCGGACAGGACATCTCAGCGGACGAGATAATGAGCGGCTACGATGCGGTAGTGCTCGCGTGCGGCTCATCGAACCCGCGCGATATCAAGGCTGAGGGACGCGACGCCGAGGGCATTTACTTCGCGGTAGACTTCCTCAAGGCAACGACAAAGAGCCTGCTCGACTCCGACCTCGCGGACGGCAAGTACATCTCCGCTGAGGGCAAGAACGTCGTTATCATCGGCGGCGGAGACACGGGCAACGACTGCGTGGGCACGTCGGTACGCCACGGCTGCAAGTCCGTGACGCAGCTCGAGATGATGCCGAAGCTCCCCGACGAGAGAGCCGCGAGCAACCCGTTCCCGCAGTACCCGAGAGTCTGCAAGACCGACTACGGTCAGGAGGAGGCAATCGCGGTATTCGGTCACGACCCGCGCATCTACTGCACGACCGTAAAGGAGTTCATCAAGGACGAGAAGGGCGCGCTTTCGGCGGTCAAGACGGTGAAGCTCGAATTTGTCAGGGACGAGGCTTCGGGCAGGAACGTCCCCAAGGAGATAGCGGGCAGCGAGGAAGTGCTCCCGTGCGAGCTCTGCCTCATTGCGGCGGGCTTCCTCGGATGTCAGAGCTACGTTGCCGAGGCATTCGGAGTCGAGCTCAATCCGCGCACGAACGTGAAAACGGCGGAGAACAGCCACGCAACGGGCGTTGAAAAGGTGTTCACGGCAGGAGATATGCACATCGGACAGTCGCTCGTGGTACGTGCGATACGCGAGGGACGCGACGCAGCAGCAGAGGTTGACGAATATCTGATGGGTTACACGAATCTAAAATAACGGAGGCTAAAATGGTTTATTCGGAAAATGAGATATTGCAGTATATCGAGGAAAACGATGTCAAGTTCGTCAAGCTGACGTTCTGCGACCTGCACGGCAGACTGAAAAACATATCCATACTCTCATCGGAGCTCGCCGTGACCTTTGAGCGCGGCGTCCGAATCGCTGCGAAGAAGATATCGGGCTTTGAGGCTGCAAACGGCAGAGACCTCTACCTCTTCCCCGACGCACAGACGATGACCGTCCTGCCGTGGAGACCCCAGCAGGGACGCGTTATCCGAATGTTCTGCTATATCCGCTACAAGGACGGCACTCACTTCGAGGGCGACAGCCGCTATTTCCTGAAGAAGGCGATGAAGGCAGCAGTTGCAGCGGGCTATTGCTTCCGCTTCGGGACGTCCTGCGAGTTCACGCTCTTCCACCTCAACGACAACGGGCTTCCGACGAAGAATCCGCACGATTACGCAGGCTACTGCGATACAGCTCCCGACGACAAGGGCGAGAATATCCGCCGCGATGTCTGCCTGACCCTCGAACAGATGGGCATACAGCCCGTCTCCTCGCGACATGAGAGCGGCTGCGGTCAGCACGAGATAGACTTCAACTCCTCGTCCGCGCTGAAGGCGGCAGACACTTTCCTGAGCTTCAAGTCGGCAGTCAAGTCCGTCGCCGAGACTCACGGAGTCCACGCGAGCTTCATGCCGAAGCCCCTCCGCAGCGACTGCGGCAACGGAATGCACATCAGCTTCACGGTATTCCCCGACAGCGACTTCCTCGAGGAGCACGGCTCTGAGTGTGGCGACATCGTCAAGAGCGCAGCTGCGGGCATCATGGAGCATATCCGCGATTTCACTCTGCTGACAAATTCAACAATCAACTCCTACGCACGCCTCGGCGAGTTCACGGCTCCGCGCGACATCATATGGTCGGACGAGGAGGGTTCGCAGCTGATACGTATGTCGCCCGAGAGCGACGACACCTCCGTCGAGCTGAGAGCAGCGGACTGCGTCTGCAACCCGTACCTCGTGCTCGGCATGATGATATACTCCGCGCTCGAGGGCATGACCTCGGGAGCAGCACTGCCCGACAAAAACAGCGGCACAGCCCGCCTCCCCGAGAATCTCGAAAAGGCAGCCGAAGCAGCGGAAGCATCGGAATTCCTGAAAAAGTACATACCCGCGAACATCCTTGAAGTCCTCATACTCCACAGCCGCGAGGAATGGCGTGAGTACAGCTCCGCCTACGACAAGGAGGCATTCGAGAACAAGAAGTATTTCAGCTCGCTGTAACGGAGGTACGATTTGGAAAAGGTCATAGTAGTTTCAAGCAGCAAGACTGCCGCCGAAGCTCTCCTTGATTTTCTCCGCGGCTCGTTCAAATGCACCCCAAAGACAGTCGAATCGGCTTATCAGGCGAAGACGGCGCTCGAATCGGATATCCTGACCGAGCTGGTAATGATAAACTCGCCGCTCATGGACGAATCGGGCATAGAATTTGCCGAATACGTCACAGGCAATACCGCCGCAAACTGCATACTGCTGGTCAAGGCTGAGGCTGCCGACAAACTCGGTGAGCGCGCGGAGAAGGCGGGCGTCATCATCGTAGGCAAGCCGTTCAGCAAGACGATGCTGTACCAGATAGTCAGGACGGTAGACATCGCGGTAGCCCGCTCCGCCGAGCTGTATCTCAGGAACGCTCATCTTGAGGAGAAGATAAACGAGATACAGACCATAGACAAGGCGAAGTTCATGCTCATGGAGTACAAGAGCATGACCGAGAGCGAGGCGCACGCTTACATCGAGCAGTACGCCATGAACAAGCGGAAAAAGAAAAGCCTCGCAGCGCTTGCGATAATCGACAAGCTCAGCGAGCAGTATCTGTAGAGGTGCGAAATGTTTGACACGATACACGAGGAATGCGGAGTATTTGGCATCTTCGAGAATAAGACAGCAAATGTAGCTGCCTCGGTATATTTCGGGCTGTATGCTCTCCAGCACAGAGGACAGGAGAGCTGCGGCATAACGGTCTGCGACGACGGCATATTCCGCCACAAGCGCGCTGACGGGCTCGTCTCGGAGGTATTCACCCGCGAGCAGCTCGACAGGCTCGGCAGCGGCAATATGGCTGTCGGACACGTCCGCTACTCGACGACGGGCGGACACAATCACAACAATATCCAGCCGCTGGTAATACGCCACATCAAGGGCAACATGGCGCTCGTCCACAACGGCAACCTCGTCAACGCGGCGGAGCTCCGCCGCTCGTTCGAGATGTCGGGAGCTATCTTCCACGGCACCTCCGACACCGAGGCGATAGCGTATTCGATAGTGCGCGAGCGCTTGTCGAGCAGCTCCACCGAGCAGGCTGTCGAGCGCGCGATGCCGTTCATCAAGGGCGCATACTCCTGCATACTGATGACAGCGACCAAGCTCATCGCCTTCCGCGACCCGAACGGCTTCCGACCGCTGTGCATAGGCAGGACTCACGACGGCGCATACGTTGTGGCATCGGAGTCATGCGCGCTCGAGACCGTAGGAGCCGCGTACCTGCGCGACGTAGAGGCGGGAGAGATAGTCGTCATCGACGGCAGCGGACTGCGCTCCATACGCACAAACTGCGGCGGCGAGCGGCATATCTGCATATTCGAGTACATCTACTTCGCGCGCCCCGATTCGGTCATCGAGGGGATATCGGTACATCATGCGCGGCGCAAGGCAGGCGAGCTGCTCGCGAAGCACAGTCCTGTTGAGG
>SAMEA3663299__coassemble_603_pt1 | contig 15702 bp, 12 predicted proteins | sample SAMEA3663299__metabat2_low_PE_032 | metagenome-assembled genome bin SAMEA3663299 (sample SAMEA3663299) | pig gut metagenome | biome: pig gut; feature: pig-associated habitat; material: faeces | place: China | collected 2013
CCTCAAACTCCTCCCCTAAAACTTTCAATTTAAATTTTGCCCCTATGGGGTACTCTCCTGATACGAAAAGAGTGAGTCTTTCTCTTTTCTGAGAGCACCCCATAGGGGCAAAATTTGGACTAAAAGTCTTTGGAAAGAGGTCTGGGGAAGAACCTTTCTTCAGAAAGGTTTTCCCCAGTAAATACCCGTATTACTTCTATATAAGTACAGCACTTGAGGCGGGGATTTTCTTTGTTATTTGACGGGTAATTCCGTTACTGCTTTTGCATCGTATTTCTGTATAACGAGTGCGTCGTTTGCTGTAACTCCTGCCTCGCCGTCAACGTCGGCTGCAGCCTTTCCGTAGAGCGAGAGCGCGAATTTGTCGCGGTTGGCTATGCTCTGGAGTATCGCTACGGAGTCCGCTACCGAAACCTTCTTATCGTTGTTGGCGTCACCGAAGATGACTTCCTCGTAGATGTACTTCTTGCCGTTTTCGCTTGTGAGCGTCAGGACGTGGTTGGCTTTTGTGTCGTAGTGCATATTGAACTCGGACTTGTTGGGCATACCTATCACATCTTCCTCAGCTGTAATGTAGATAAAGTCTCCACGGACTTTCCATTTGAGCGTGGAATTGTATGTTTCGCCCTTGTATATGCAGCTGTTGGTGCCTGTAAATGTATGATTCGAGTCGAAAACGAAGATATCCTTTGTAAAGTCGGAGGAGTCAGCCTCGCTGCCGTCCTCGTTGAGTATCTTTGAGAGCGCCCATGTGCCCCAGAAGCAATCCTCAGCAATGCTCGTTCCTGTTGCGATAGGCTCTGTTGTTGTGGCAGCAGTAGTAGTCACTGTGGTGGTCGCAGTCGTTGAAGTTGTAGTTGCTGTAGAGGTCGTGGAGACGGGAGCTGTAGTCGTCGCGGGAGCGTCGCCGTCCTCCCATACGCCCTTGAAGCTGATGCCCATGCCCGATATAGCGCCGAGCACCTTGTACTCCTCGCCTGCGGGGAGCACCTCAGTGCCGCCGTTGATTTTCCAGCCTGCGAAGTGCTTGCCTTCGACTGTGATGCCGGGGTCGGGGAGGGTGATAGTATCATCGGTCTTTGCAGGTATCTTGATGCTTGAGCCGCCGTTGCCGGGGTTGAACACTATCTTGTACTCGATAGGCTGCCATACGGCTGTGAATACAACGCCATCGCCGGGCATAACGATAGTCTCGGTGGGCTTGTAGACTGTTCCGTCGATGCTGGACTTCCAGCCGACGAGGTCGAAGCCGCTGCGCGAGAAGCGGTCTCTGCCCGCGAGCTCGTCCGACGAGCCCTCCATTTTCTCGAATGAGAACTCGCTGTTGCCGTTGAGGCGGTCAACATCGCCTGCAAAGTATTTGAGCTGTATCTTCTTGTAGAGTATCGGATAGAGGGTGATGTCGTGGTCGGGCATTACGAGCTGAGTGCCGAAGCTGTATACCCTTTCGCCGTCTGTGAGCCATTTGCTGATGTATTTGAGCGTGCCCTCCTCGGTCTCCTTTTCAACAAATACCGTTGTGTCGTTGGGATTGAAGACCTCGTTCGGATAGTAGGACTCCTCCTCGAGCCACTCGGGGGTCTCGAAGGTGATGCCGTCGCGCTCAAGCACGTATTTTACGGTGTGCTTTTCCGCTGACGGGTCTATCCAGCAGATGTGGAACTCGACCTCGTCCTTGTCCTCGGGGAGGCTGACGAACTGTCCCGATGAATAGCCGACAACGTCGTCATACGTCCAGCCTGAGAATATGTAGCCTTTTTTTGTGAAATTGCCCGCGGGGATATTGGTGTGACCGTCGGAGGTGGTCGACGGCTCGAACAGCGAGAGGTCGGTGGTCTTGCCCGCGGTCGCGTCCTCGTCTATCTTGTAGATGAGCTTGACTTCCTTTTTGCCTTCAGAGTCGGCAGCAGAGGCAGGGGATAAGCCTCCGAATGCGCTCAGAGAGACAGCTGCCGCCAGCAGAACGGCAATTGGTCTGCGATGTGATTTTTTCATTTTTTCCTCCTGTCCGACGCAAAGCGTCAGGCGAAACAGTTTCTTTCTTTATTGTAGGAATATCCTATCCCTGCCAGCTTGGCTGCGATATCGTCTGCTGATAGGTCAAGGCTCTTGCAGAGCTCGTCAAAGCTCGGGTATTCGTCTCTCAGCTTTGTGTTGATGTAGCTCAGAAGGATCACGGGATCATTCGGAACGTTCATATCTTACCCTCCCTTTTTCGATACAGCGTCTCCCGTCCGCAGTGCAAAACAGACAGGAGGCAGCAAGGACCGCATATTCTTACAAGATAAATATACAATAGCTGTATACTTTTGTCAATGAAATTAGTGGAACATTATTTTTGAACTTTATATTAATTTGTAAAATAAAACGCGGTGCAAGCTCCTGCCTGTACCGCGTCTGTATTCATATACTGTCCATATCACTTTGTACATGGATCTTTTCGTACTTCTCAAGCTCGTCCTGCGTAGTGCCGAGCTCTGTCATCTCGCCGCTCGAACGGCGCTGTATCTCCTGCATCTGGCGCTTGTATGGGTCCATTATCTCGCGCTCCTGCTTCTTTGCCTTGTATTCCTCGAAGTTGGCGTCGAACTGCGGGAAGCCCTCCTGATCCTCGAGGTGGTGGTACTTGATGACCGCCCACATATTTGCCGCGCCCATGAGTATGCACAGCACCGAATACGCCGACATCGCGTAGAACGCCATGTGTATTCGTCCGAAGAATTCCTTGTTGTTGAGGAAAATGATAAACATATAGTTCGCGACCTGCATACCTATGACTATCAGTCCCGACAGCGAGTGGTGGAGCAGACTGACGCGGTAGGTCAGATAGAACGACAGGGGAGCGATGATGATGGTGTCGAGTATCAGTATGAACGATACGTGCGCGAACAGCGTCTCGCCGAGGTAGTTCATCAGCCAGTCCCAGCTCGTTCCGACCATGCTTGTGAAGGCGTAGGGGATGATGAGGAGACCTGCTATCAGATATGTGAAAAAAGCGGCGGAGTTTATTCTTTTGACGCGTTTTAAAAGCATTTTGTTGCGTGTGTACTCAGCGAGCGTCTCTTTGTCAGTGAAGTAAGGCATTTCGAGCCCTCCTAAACATATGAATTTTCATTGGTTTGATTATAGCATTTTATATTTAAAGTGTCAAGTGATTGCGATGATATAAGCTGTCAGCTTGTCTTACTGTTAAATCAGATAAAAATTTTCCCGTTTTTGCCCAAAATTTACACATTCGCTTTAAAGGACTGAATTTAACGAAATATTGGTAAATATAAAACCTTGACACTTGTAAATGTTATGCAATGCTAACAGGGCTGCACAGTGCATATTTGTTAAAAACGCACAAGTAATCTCAGGCTAATTAGGCTAATTTGGCGATAGAATTTTTTCTTATTATATGTTATAATACATTATGATATGTGAGGCATAATATTTCCGTCGCAGCACGGTTTGTTATTTATTTCACAGAATTTATTAAGGAGGTTCATCTAAAATGAATTCAGCTAAATCCACTGTTCCCTTCAAGGGCACTCCCGAACAGGAGGCACAGCTTCTCGCTGTCATTGAAGAGAAAAAGGACACTCAGGGCGCTCTGATGCCTATCCTTCAGAAGGCTCAGGAGATATACGGCTATCTTCCCATTGAGGTCCAGACTATTATTTCCGATAAGACAGGTATCCCCCTCGAGAAGATCTACGGCGTTGTTACCTTCTATGCTCAGTTCTCACTCTATCCCAAGGGCGAGTACACGATCTCGGTATGTCTCGGTACTGCCTGCTACGTTAAGGGCTCGGGAGATATATACAACAAGCTCCAGGAGAAGCTCGGAATCGCGGGCGGCGAATGTACCCCCGACGGCAAGTTCTCCCTCGACGCCTGCCGCTGCATAGGCGCTTGCGGACTTGCTCCCGTTCTCACGGTCAACGAGGACGTTTACGGACGTCTCACTGTTGATGACGTTGATAAGATACTCGCTAAGTACACAGCATAAACATTAATATATAGGAGGAAAACATATGAAGACTCTTGAAGAACTCAAGGCTGTCAGAGAATCAATGGAGGGCGAGGTCGCTCTCAGAACTCATGGCAACGCTTCTTCAAAATATGAAAGACACGTACTTGTCGGCGGCGGTACAGGCTGTACTTCTTCGGGCTCTCCCAAGATAATCGAGTGCCTCGAGAAGGAGCTCGCTTCCAACGGACTCACAGAGAAGGTGCAGATAGTAAAGACAGGCTGCTTCGGTCTCTGCGAAAGAGGTCCTATCATGATCGTATACCCCGAGGGTTCGTTCTACTCGCGCGTTAAGGTAGATGAGATCCCCCGCATCGTCAAGGAGCACCTCGTTGACGGCAACCCCGTAAAGGAGTTCCTCTATGAGGAGACTGTTGACGGCGACAACATCAAGTCCCTCGACGATACCGCTTTCTACAAGAAGCAGCATCGTGTTGCTCTCAGAAACTGCGGCGTTATCAATCCCGAGAACATCAACGAGTACATAGGTCGTGACGGCTACAAGGCTCTCGGCAAGGTCCTCACAGAGATGACTCCCGAGGACGTTATCCAGACTATCCTTGATTCGGGTCTCCGCGGAAGAGGCGGCGGCGGCTTCCCCACAGGCATGAAGTGGAAGCTCGCAAGAAATATCGTTCCCAACGCTGACCAGAAGTATGTCTGCTGTAACGCTGACGAGGGCGACCCGGGTGCATTCATGGACCGTTCCGTTCTCGAGGGCGACCCCCACGTTGTACTCGAGGCTATGACTATCGCAGGCTACGCTATCGGTGCTACACAGGGCTACATCTACGTTCGTGCCGAGTACCCCATCGCTGTTGAGCGTCTCAACATCGCTATCAAGCAGGCTCGCGAGGCAGGTATGCTCGGCGAGGACATCTTCGGCACAGGCTTCAAGTTCGACATCGACCTCCGTCTCGGCGCAGGTGCGTTCGTATGCGGCGAGGAGACCGCGCTCATGACCTCTATCGAGGGCAACCGCGGCGAGCCCAGACCCAGACCTCCTTTCCCTGCTGAAAAAGGTCTCTTCCAGAAGCCCACTATCCTCAACAACGTTGAGACATACGCTAATATCCCGCAGATCATCCTCAACGGCGCACAGTGGTTCGCGTCTATGGGTACCGAGAAGTCAAAGGGCACCAAGGTATTCGCTCTCGGCGGTAAGATAAAGAACACAGGTCTCGTTGAGATACCTATGGGTACTACGCTCCGCGAGGTAATCGAGGAGATAGGCGGCGGTATCCCGAACGGCAAGAAGTTCAAGGCTGCTCAGACAGGCGGACCTTCCGGCGGATGTATCCCCGCAGAGCACTTCGATATCCCGATCGACTACGATAACCTCATCAGCATCGGCTCGATGATGGGCTCGGGCGGACTCATCGTTATGGACGAGGACAACTGTATGGTCGATATCGCCAAGTTCTTCCTCGAGTTCACTGTTGACGAGTCCTGCGGTAAGTGTACTCCCTGCCGTATCGGCACAAAGAGAATGTGGGAGATACTCGACAAGATCACAAAGGGCAAGGGTACTCTCGAGGACCTCGATACCCTCGAGGAGCTCGCTCTCCACGTAAAGAGCAACTCTCTCTGCGGTCTCGGTCAGACAGCTCCCAACCCCGTTCTTTCGACCCTCAAGTGCTTCAGGGATGAGTACATCGCTCACGTTGTGGACAAGAAGTGTCCCGCGGGCGTATGTAAGGACCTCCTCAGCTTCGAGATAGAGAAGGACAAGTGTATCGGCTGCGGTATGTGTGCTAAGCAGTGTCCTGCTTCCGCTATCACAAGGACCGATTACATCGCTCCCGGCAAGAAGCTCGCAGCTATGGAGATAGACAAGAGCAAGTGCGTTAAGTGCGGCGCTTGTATCGCAACCTGTAAGTTCAAGGCAATCATCAAGAAGTAAGCGGAGGAATTATCAATGGAAAATATCACAGTTAAAGTTAATGGTGTTGAGATCTCCGTCCCCAAGGGTACTACTGTTCTTGAGGCTGCCCACATCGCAGGCTTTGAGATCCCCACACTTTGCTACATGAAGGAGATAAACGAGATTGGCGCCTGCCGTATCTGCGTTACTGAGGTAAATGAGGGCAGAGGCTTCCGCCTCGTTGCAGGCTGCGTTTATCCCTGCTCGCCCAATATGGAGATAGTTACCAATTCTCCTAAGGTAATCGAGTCCCGCAAGAAGACTCTCGAGCTCATTCTCTCGACTCACGACAGAAAGTGCCTCTCCTGCGTAAGAAGCGGCAACTGCGAGCTCCAGAAGCTCTGCAAGGACTACGGCATCGACGACGCTACCAAGTACGACGGCGTCAACGAGCACTACGAGATAGACGATTCCGCTGCACATATGTACCGCGATAACAACAAGTGCATACTCTGCCGCCGCTGCGTGGCTGTCTGCTCAAAGACACAGGGTATCGGCGTTATCGGTGCTAACGAGCGCGGATTCAAGACATACATCGGCTCTGCATTCGACATGGGTCTCGGCGAGACAAGCTGCGTATCCTGCGGTCAGTGTATCGCTGTCTGCCCCGTCGGAGCTATCGCAGAGAAGGACTTCACAAAGCAGGTAATGGCTGCTATCGCAGACCCCGAGAAGACAGTTATCGTTCAGACTGCTCCCGCAGTACGTGCAGGTCTCGGCGAGGCATTCGGTCTCCCGATAGGCACGAACGTAGAGGGCAAGATGGCTGCTGCTCTCCGCAGACTCGGCTTCGATAAGGTATTCGATACCGACTTCGCTGCTGACCTCACTATCATGGAGGAGGCTAACGAGTTCATCGAGCGCGTTACTACAGGCGGCACACTTCCTATGATAACTTCGTGCTCACCCGGATGGATAAAGTTCTGCGAGCACTACTATCCCGACCTTCTCGACCACCTCTCGACCTGCAAGTCGCCCCAGCAGATGTTCGGCGCTACAGCTAAGACATACTGGGCTCAGAAGATGGGCATCGACCCCAAGAACATCGTAATGGTTTCTATCATGCCTTGTACAGCTAAGAAGTTCGAGATCGGCAGACCCGACCAGAATGCGGCTGGCGTTCCCGACGTTGACTTCGCTCTCACAACTCGTGAGCTCGGCAGAATGATTGAGCGCGCAGGCATCAACTTCCTCGGTCTCCCCGATGAGAAGTTCGACGATCCGCTCGGTATCTCGACAGGTGCAGGCGTTATCTTCGGCGCTACAGGCGGTGTTATGGAGGCTGCTCTCAGAACAGCTTACAATACTCTCACTGGCGATACTCTCATTGATATCCCCGAGGTTCGCGGAACCGAGGGCATCAAGGAGGCTACCTACAAGGTTGCAGACCTCGATGTTAACGTTATAGTTGCAAGTGGTCTCTCCAACGCACGCAAGGTTCTCGACAGCATCAGAGACGGCAGCTGCAAGGCTCAGTTCATCGAGATAATGGCTTGCCCCGGCGGCTGTGTAAACGGCGGCGGTCAGCCTCAGGTACCCATGGGTATCAGAAACTTCGTTGACATCAGAGCTGAGAGAGCTAAGGTCCTCTACAACCTCGACAAGGAGATGCCTCTCCGTCAGTCACACGAGAATCCCGCTATCAAGAAGGTTTACGAGGAGTTCTTTGAGAAGCCCGGCAGCCACAAGGCTCACGAGGTCCTCCACACCTCTTACGTAAAGAGAAAGGTAAACGAGGTCTGATGACCGCGTCTTACAAGTAAAAACGTGTCCCTCCGACTGTGTGTCGGAGGGATTTTCGTAAACTTTAAGGAGCTACATATGAATAAGAAGATTTGTGAATTATGCGGAACTAAGCTCATCAGCGGCAAGCTGTTCACAGCTACTCCGCACGATGTTCTGTTCTATCCCTTTGGTCAGGAGTACAAGACCGACCCTCAGCGCAGCACTATCCACTGCGAGGCGTGCCCGAAGTGCGGTCACATCCAGAACCTGACCCTTACCTCGCCCGACAAGATATTCGGCGAGAACGGAGAATAAACGACATTATAAAAGGTCTGTGCTTAGAAGCACAGACCTTTTCGTTTAGTTTATCCCGTCCGTTGTTGCTGTTATCGTAGTGGTCAGAAGCTTTCTCAGTACGATGACATCGAACATATCTATCCTGCCGTCGTCCGTCAGGTCCTCATAGCATTTGGAGGGCTTTTTGCCGAGCGCGTGGTCGGCACAGCAGACGAGGTCCGCGACGCTGACTGCGCCGTCGTGATTGACGTCGCCGTATTCATATTCGGGGACGGGAACTGTTGTGGTAGTTGTTGTAGTCGTAGTAGTAGGGGGAGGTGCGGTAGTTGTCGTGGTGGTGGTAGTAGTGGTAGTGGTAGTGGGCTCTGTTGTTGTTGTGGTCGTGGGAGGAGCAGTCGTCGGCTCGGTCGTAGTTGTGGTGGGTTCAGCAGTAGTGATAGTTGTCGTGGTGGTGGTCGTAGTTGTTGTGACAGTGGACGTCGTAGTCGTAACTATAGGCTTTGTCGGGTCGAAGTCGTCCTTGGAGATAGTGGGATAGGTGAAATATGCGAGTGCATACTCCTCGCCCTCAGTGTGGTTGCTGAAGAAGTGGTCGGAGCCCTTGAGGAAGAAATTGTAGACTATCTGGTAGCCGTATTTGCCGTCGTAGTCGTCCCATGTGACATCGATACCGTACCACTCGCCGTCCTCCATCTGCACGTAATTCCACATATGTGCGGTCTTTTCGTCTGGGTCATAGTTGCCGAATATGCACACGCAGGGTATGCCCTCGCGGTCACATATGAGCTTGAACGCCTTTGAGTAGCCCTCGCAGACCACTCCCGGGACTACGAGTCCGCCGAGACACGAGCCCGAGAACTGTCCCTCGAGGTCATAGTACGTGAACTTGGATATTTTATCGTGTATCGACTTTATCTTTTCGTAGCGGGTATTGCCCTTGACCTCGAAATTTGCGACTGCCTCCTCGAGCTTGTCCTTGTACGAGAGGAGTTCGTCCCACGAGGTGAAGCCGCTGTAGGCGGCAGGGGCGATAGTTAGCTGATATACGGTGTACTGGTACTTCCGCGAGCCGAGACGCTTCTGCTGTACCGACTTGACGCCTATCTGTATCTGGTTCACGTCGAGCCAGTATATCTCGGGAATGTCGAATGAAGCACACTCTATGCCGCTTCGGCAGGCTTTGAATACCGCCTCGGTAGCGGCATCGGTGTTTATGTCAAAATACCATGATGAGCTCTCTATGACAAGCGGTTCGGGCAGAGTGACCACGACGGTATCGAGGCTCGGGTTGATGAGCGTCATCATCTGCATATACACCTCGGCGTTGTTGGCGTCAAGGTAGTAGCCGAGATTGTACGCGCCGTTGTCGTAGTCGTAATTCGAGGCTTTCCGAGCTCCGCCGTCCGCGGTGAGAGTCTGTGCGCCGAGCTCGGCAACTGAGAGAGTCTCGGACTCGTCGATGTCAACGAACTGCGGTGTGCCGTCCTCGGCAAAGGAAGCGAGCGGAGCTGCTCCTGCGAGCAGGACGGCGGAAGTTAAGAGAGAAAATGCTGATGAGAATATTTTTTTCATAATCATGACCTCCTTCAGTATCTTCCCAATTCCGATATCTATCTATACTATAGTATAACAGAATAGAAAAGATAAGTCAATGATATCGAGAAAAATTCATTAAATTTCTACAAAGCCTGTCCGCGCATGGCGCACACATTGCCGCCGTATATAGACGTATGCCCGAAATAATATGCTGAAAACGCTAAAAAAATGCGAAATAAAGCCGTATTATTTGTTATCTTGTCTCTTGCAAAAAAATGTGCGGTATGGTATACTTTTATTTGGCAGTCAGTGCGCTGAACTGCCTCATATTTTGTTTGATTTGAAAGGTGAGGTCCCGAAATGAATCTATCGGAAATGAACAAGGAACAGCTCATCAGCTTTAAGGACGAGACCGAGGCACTCTACAACGGCTTCAAGGCTCAGTGTCTGTCTCTCAATATGGCGAGAGGCAACCCCTGTAAGGAGCAGCTCGAGCTCAGCGTGGGTATGCTTGACGTGTTCGATGACGGCGATTTCCTCAGCGAGAACGGCGTTGACGTAAGAAATTACGGTATGCTCGACGGTATCCCCGAGGCTAAGGAGTTTTTCTCGGATATGATAGGCGTTCATGATGATGAGATAATCATTTTCGGCAACTCCAGCCTCAACGCTATGTACTGGACTGTTCAGTGTGCCTTCAATAAGGGTATTCTCGGCAGTACACCGTGGTCCAAGCTCGACAAGGTGAAGTTCCTGTGTCCTGTTCCCGGCTACGACAGACACTTCAAGGTGACTGAGTTCTTCGGCGTTGAGATGATAAATATCCCGATGACGGCTTCGGGTCCCGATATGGACATGGTAGAGAAGCTCGTCAGCGAGGACGAGTCCGTCAAGGGCATATGGTGCGTTCCGCAGTACTCCAACCCCGACGGCATCAGCTACAGCGACGAGACTGTAAGACGCTTCGCCAACCTCAAGCCTGCGGCTAAGGACTTCCGTATCTTCTGGGACAACGCCTACTGCATACACCACCTCACAGATGACCCCAAGCCCGTACTCAACATACTCGAGGAGGCTAAGAAGGTCGGCAACGAGAACATCGTCTACATATACGGCTCGACTTCAAAGATAACATTCCCCGGTGCAGGCGTCGCAGTAATGGGCGCGAGCAGGGAGAATGTCGAGGAGCTCAGAAAGTACCTCGGTATCAGCATCATCAGCTACGACAAGATGAATCAGCTCCGTCATGTCAAGTTCTTCGGCACATTTGCGAATATGCAGGAGCACATGAAGAAGCACATGGCGATAATCGCTCCCAAGTTCGAGCTCGTGTGCAGCACTCTCGAGAGGGAGATAGCTCCGCTCGGAATAGGCGAGTGGACTGAGCCCAAGGGCGGCTACTTCGTGTCGTTCAACGCGCTCAACGGCTGTGCAAAGAGGATAGTTCAGCTCTGCAAGGAGGCGGGCGTTACGCTCACAGGCGCAGGTGCGACCTTCCCCTACGGGGTTGACCCCGACGACAAGAATATCCGCATAGCTCCGACGTATCCCTCGATAGAGGACCTCGGCAAGGCTCTCGAGCTCTTCGTTATCAGCGTAAAGCTCGCAAGCGCGGAGAAGCTGCTCGCGGAGATGCAATAAAAATCAAGGACGTCCGACGGACGTCCTTTTTTGTTATTCCTGTGACTCCTCTGCGTCGCCGTCGGTGAGAAATTCGGGCAGACGGTAGCGCTTCTTGTACTCGCGCGGAGTCATTCCAACGTACTTCTTGAATATCTTGATGAAGTAGCTCTGCGAGCTGAAGCAGAGCAGCGTACTTATCTCGAGGTCGGTGTACTCCGAGAAGCGCAGCAGACTCGACGCCTCCTCTATCTTCTTGCGGTTGACGTAGTCGCTGAACGCCATGCCCGTCTCAGCCTTGAACAGCCTCGACAGATAAGCTGAGCTGATATTGAGGTGCTTTGCGGCTTCGTTTATCATGATGCGGCTGTGGAGGTGCTCGCTGATGTAGTCGAGCACGCGCAGTATCTGCTTGGAGTAGATGTTGCTGTTGCGGACAAGGCGCATACGGCGGGAGTATTCCTCTATCATTTCGGTATGCGCGGCGTGGACGTCCTCGGGAGTCCTGCACTCGTCAGCCTTCATGATGTAGATGTCGCTGAGGCTGTACGCCTCCTCGGGAGTCATGCCGCTCTTTATGCAGAAGCGCGCGATGAGTGCCGCGGAGACTGTGAAGTGGTATTTGAGGTTTTGCAGCGGGTCCTTGCTGAGGACGCCGTAGCCCTCGCTGCACAGGGGAGTGGCGTACACGCGCACGAGCTCGATATTGCCCGCGCAGATGCTCTCGTAGAAGGCTATCTCGCGGTCGAACGAGGCATATTCAAAGTCCTCCTCGCGGCGCGAGAAGAGGTGGGAAGCAAGGTATTGCTGGGAGTAGCTGTTCATGATGTACCTCCAACGTTGATGATAGAATCATTATATCATATTTTTACCATAATTGCAATACCCGCGGAATTAAATTACCATTTTAATTATTGCGCGGCTTTGCCTTTGAACTAAGCAAAAATCTGCGCTGCAAAACGAGAAAAGCGAGGACATAAGTCCTCGCTTTTTTGGGTATATTATTTACTGCTTGTTATAAGTTACCCACTTATAATATGCAGTGAGAGGCGTTGTGCCGGGGTATGCCTTGAGCCAGTCGTCAACGGTCTTGCCGGGCCATGCGTTCATCATTATCTTGCTGGGAGTTACGGGGATATCACCTGACATCGACCAAACTTCCTTGCCGTCAATGTACCAGGTTATCTTGCCGGGCTGCCAGTTGAAGCCGTATCTGTGGAAGCCCTGCGAAGCATCGAAGCCGAGGTCTATCATCTTCTCGTGACCGCCCTGTCCGTTGCGGTAGTAGTTGAGCTGTACCTTTGTGGTATCCTTGCCGAGAATCTCGATGTCTATCTCGTCCCACGGATTCTTCTGTCCGTTGACTACGTCGGAGGGACCTGTGTAGGTGAAGAATGAGGATACTACGCCGTCGCACTTGATAGCCTTCATTTCTGTCTCGTAGTAACCGTAGTGATAGAACTTGTTTGTGCGGAACTCACCGCCCGAATACTTGGGGTTCCAGTCGGGATTGGAGTCGTTGGTCCACTTGCGGTCTACCTTTAGTTCGAGGAGACCATTCTTTATCTGAGCGTTCTGCTTATACCACCAGCAGTCGAAGGGCTTGCCGTTTGTCCAGCCGTCGGAAGCGAAGAAGTCGCCTGCATTGCCTGTTGTGAAGTCAGAAACCATTGTGGCATTTCTGTTCATGCCTGTCTGAGTCTGACCCTGACCCTGATTGGGGTCCTGCTGCTGACCCTGATTAGGATCCTGCTGCTGTCCCTGATTGGGGTCCTGCCAGGGATTCTGCTGCTGACCCTGACCGTTCTTGCCGTTCTTGTCGTATGTCACCCACTGATAACGAGCGATGAGCGGAGTTCTGCCGTTGTAAGCCCTGAGCCAGTCGTCAACGGTCTTGCCGGGCCAAGCGTTCATCATTATCTTGCTGGGAGTTACCGGGATATCGCCTGACATCGACCAAACTTCCTTGCCGTCGATGTACCATGTTATCTTGCCTGGCTGCCAGTCAAAGCCGTAGGTGTGGTATGCTTCGGATGCGTCGAAGCCGAGGTCGATCATCTTCTCGTGACCGCCCTGTCCGTTGCGGTAGTAGTTGAGCTGGACCTTTGTTGTGTCCTTGCCGAGTATCTCGATGTCGATCTCGTCCCAAGGATTCTTCTGTCCGTTTACTACGTCGGAGGGTCCTGTGTAGGTGAAGAATGAAGAAACAACGCCGTCGTTCTTGATAGCCTGCATCGAGGTCTCGTAGTAGCCGTAGTGGTAGAACTCGTTTGTACGGAACTCGCCGCCCGAGTAAGAAGGCATCCAGTCGGGATTTCCGTCGGAAGCGTTCCACTTCTGGTCGATGAGGAGCTCGAGGTGGTCGCCCTTTATCTCAGCGTTCTTCTTGTACCAGTAGCAGTCGAACGGCTTGCCGTTTGTCCAGCCGTCGGAAGCGAAGAAGTCGCCTGCCTGACCCGCCTTGAAGTTGGATACCATGGTCGCGTTAGCGTTCATGGGAGTTCCGAGGTCGGGGATACCGTTCTGATGAGGCTGAGTTGTAGTTGTTGTGGTAGTAGTGGGCTCAGTCGTTGTAGTTGTGGTGGTAGTAGTTGTAGTGGTCGTGGTAGTTGTGGTTGTCGTTGTGGTCGTAGTAGTTGTGGGCTCGGTTGTAGTGGTAGTAGTTGTCGTAGTAGTGGGTTCTGTAGTAGTTGTTGTGGTAGTTGTAGGCTGAGTTGTAGTTGTAGTAGTTGTTGTGGGCTGAGTCGTTGTAGTTGTGGTAGTTGTCGTCTCGTCCTCACGGTATTCGGGACTTACTGACTCGGGCAGCTCGTGTATCTTGCCTGCGTCGTACTTCTGGATAGTGAGCGCGTCAGCAGCTGTGATACCGTCGCCGCGGTAGAAAACGTCAGCGTTCTTCTTGCCCTGCTCTGTGAGTTGGTACTTGTCCTTGTTAGCGATGAACTGGAGGATAGCAACAGCGTCCGAAACTGTTACTGCTCCGTCGAGGTTAGCGTCGCCGATGAGCGTGCTTTCGGCATTGATGTTTGCTGTGACATCAGCGAATGAGAGACTGCTGTTCTCATAGCTTGCAGATGACACGAAAGGCGCTGCTGTAGCCATCATTGCAGCTGCGGACAGAGCTGCGATACAGCGCTTCAGGCTGTGGTTCTTCATATATAAGACCCCTCTCCTTATAATAATATACTCGATTTTCTGCATACATAATATTAACAACGTATGCATTAGACAAATTTATTATACAGTACACAGAATGTTTTGTATATTATTATTGTGACAAAAATGGTAAAATCATGACCTCTGCAAAAATGAATTGGCATGAAATTGCGGCATATCGAGGAATATCATTTACACAAATAGCGAGTGTGATAATTTCTTGACGTAGTGGGAGAGGAGAGGCTCTTATTTTGTCGGCGGGAGAGCTCTGCGGTACTCGCTCGGACTTCTGCCCGAGCTGCGGCGAAATGCTTCGGCGTAGTAGCTTGCTCCCGCGAAACCGCACGCAAGTGCTATTTCGGTTATCGTCATATCTGTGTCCCTGAGAAGCTCGATACTGCGTTTCAGGCGGTGCTCGTTGAGGAATCTCATCGGAGAGATGTACAGGAAGCGCTCGAAAAGATTGCCGCAGGTACGCTTGGAGACAAAGCCAGCCGCGGCGATGTCCTCGAGCGTTATCCTTTCGGCGTAGTGCTCACCGATATACGATATCATCGCCTTCATGGAGTTGAGCTGGCTGCATTCCGCGTGCGGCTTTTCGTCGGGGTCGATGTTGCCCGCTATCTCGCTCCATATAAGGTGGACGAGCCCTATCACCGCCGACTTCTCGGACTTGTCCTCGTTCTCCTTCAGGAGCGCGAATTCCATGGGCGCAAATGCTTTCGGCATTGACTTGTCGACATGGCGCTCTCTGAGGAGCGAGAACCAGTGCAGTATGTTCTCGTGCCACTGTATTCCTCGCTTTAAGAGGATGCAGTCGAACGACGAGCCGATTATGGGCTGGACTATCTGCTGCTCTATCTCCTTTGAGGCACACAGTATCATCGGGTGGAATATCAGCAGGTTATAATAACAATCGCGCATATCCTCAATATAGGAGGAGTGTATCCTGCGGGAGTTGATGAGCAGTCCCTCGCCCGCTGTGACTTTGACGAGCTTGCCGTTAATGTTATATACTGCTTCGCCTTCGTTTGGGACGAACAGCTCTATGTCTTCGTGCCAGTGTGCGGGAACTGAGCCGTTGGGATATCGGGAATGATGCCCTCTGAAGAAGCCTATGGGGATATCCGTGAAGCTGTATCTGACGGTCTCGCTTCTGTCGCTGTTGACCTCAAGCTCGTAAACTTTCCTGAGCTTCATAAGTACCACTTTCCTTTTTGTTATAGCTTTATGCAAGATTACGGTAGACGAACAAGTGAATTATGCCATATAATGATAGCATACAAAAACGCAGATGTCAATTGATACTGTCAAACAAAAACGCAAAAGCTGCCGCAGTGAATCTGCCTTTCTGTAATAATATTGTAACTATATAATTAGTCTCTCCTTAAACCACAAAAAATCACCGAAACATTGACAAAATCGTCCA